>Ga0247777_1000054_pt1 | contig 44590 bp, 70 predicted proteins | sample UWRJL154409C5_FD_179937 | JGI IMG/M metagenome (GOLD analysis project Ga0247777, IMG submission 179937) | Plant litter microbial communities from Arlington Agricultural Research Station in Wisconsin, United States - UWRJ-L154-409C-5 | ecosystem: Environmental > Terrestrial > Plant litter >... | reverse complement strand
GTACGGGTTGTCGTTGTCTGGCGCGGCGGGTCCCCAGGTCGGGTTGTACGCATACGAGCCCGCTGGTGCGTTAGGGTTGGAGAACCCGGCGTAGGCTGAATCGATCTGCGCCTGCGATGGGATTGGATAGCCCTCTGAGTCGTAGCCACCCTCAGCGAAGTTGTTCTTGTGCTCCGCCGCCCACTTGAGCCCAGCCTCGCTCTTTGCTGGATACGGGTTCACCATCGTGGTGTAGGGCTTGTCCGATAGCTGCTTCGGCGCCGCGGGCGCGTTGAAGTCCATCGGCGCTTCGACGGCGCCCGTGCGCGGCAGGTTCGTGCTGGGGTCTTGCGCCATTACGAGCTCTTCTTGGGGATGTAGCTGACGGTGCTCGGTGCGTTCTGGCTGGGCATCGGCGTGCCCGGCGCGAAGGTGGGTGATGTGCTCGGGATGCTCACTTTCTTCATGCCTTCGGCTTGGATGGGCGACTCGTACACGCCGCCTGCGATGTCGGGCGCTCCCTGGCCACCGTTCATCGAGTTGAGCATGTTGCTGTTCACGTCGTAGAAGCTGTTGGCGCCAGCGGCCTGCTTCATGTACGCCTCGTTCACGGTGTCCCTGTAGCTGAGGTACCGGTCGGCGATCTTCTTGGCGAGCGCTTCCTTTTCAGCCCGCGCCTTCTCCACGTCCTCATCGTCGCCACTGCCGAAGTAGCCAGCGAGCCCGCCCAGCACGCCGCCGATCGCCGTGCCAACGCCAGGATAGATAGCGGTTCCAGCGGCTGCTCCCGATGCTGCTCCAGATAGTGTGCCGCTCGCCCTTTTGTTCATTGCTTCCTCAGCTCTTCAAGATGTCGAACTCTTCGGTCACCTTCACGAGCTCCAGCGGCTCGGTGCCTGAAAACTCGAAACGCCACTGCCGGCGCCGATAGGAGCCGAGCGAGCGCAATTCTACCACGGGGTGCGTGTCGCCCTGTGCGCCCAGGTTGACCGCCAGCGGGGGGCTGTAGGGGCCAGGCTGGTCCCGCCAGCTGATGTAGGCGACGGGGCCGACGGGAGCCGTGGTTTGCCCTCGGCGCATCGTCACCCGCACGCAGCGGCAGTGCTTCTTTTCGTCCGTTCCCCGGTCGATGTAGCCCGTTTCCACGCGCGCATTGATGGGCTCGCCGTAGTCCGTCGTGGCGTCGAGTGACAGGCGCCCGACGCGCCCGAAGCTGTCGCCCACGAGGTTGTCGCTCGTGGTCGGGGAAATCACCTCGCAGGTGACCGGGAACGGCGCCCAGTTGCCGTTCTTCCAGCTGAGCCATTCCGACCAGCTGTTGCCCTTCTGGAAGGAGAAGCAGCGCCCGTCCTGCTCGAACTTGAACACCAAGCAGTCGAGGGGCCCGGCGCTCACGCGGTAGCCGTAGCAGTCCGACACGACCGCGATGTCGTCGATGGTCTTCTGGATGGGGTCTCCGATGACCTGCTCCGAGCGCGCATCGGACGTGACGAAGCGGCGGAGCTCGTCGAGCCAGAAGAAGTTTTGGTTTACCTTCACTACCGAGTAGGGCGCCGCGCAGCCGAGCTCTTTGGTGACGGTCGGCGACCAGCCAGCAGGAATGCCGGTGTTGCTCACGAAGGGATCGGGCGCGAACACCTGCACCGATTTGGTGCCGAAGCAGAACACCTCGTTCGTGTTCTCGTAGACGGCGAGCACCGGGTCGGGATTGGCCTCTGCGCTGAAGTGCCCGGCGCCGCCAATGACGACGCCCTCGGTCCATACCTCCATGCCGGCGAAACTCGAGTTGCCGTTGGCGATGCCGCTGAAGCGCACGACCGACTTGTCGAACGTGTTGTTGTAGTTGACGTTGGCGATGTTGCCGAGCAGGCGCGAACTGTTCGCCGCCACGTGTGAGGCATAGGGCGGCTGGTCCAAGATGCGGCTCGACGTGTTGTCAGCGAGCACCACCTTCTGCATCTTGTCGCCGCCAGCTATCGCCAGGATGAGCTGCGTCTCGGCGAACACCGGACGCAGCGTGCCCGATAGCGTCGCGTCGCTCAGCGGCACGCCGATCTGAGTCGCGATGCTGGTCACGCGATAGATGTTTCGGTAGCTCGGGGTGTTGCCGACGACGTACAGCTTGCCGTCCACGGTCTGGTAGATGCCGGAGAGGCCCGTGGGATCGACGATGCCATTGAAGATGCCGGGCGCAGCCTGGAGTCCCGGGCGCCGTCGAATCGCACCCGTGTCGTCCACGATGATGTTCACCGCAACGGCGGGCGCACCCGCGAGCTCTTGCTGGCCGGTGGCTTGCCGATTGGAGAAGTTGATTTCCGCTTGGGCCATTTAGATGGTGAGGGTGACGCCTGTCATTACCCACTTGCCCGTCGTGCCAACGCCAATCGGCAAGAAGTCAAACTTGTACTGCCCGCTGCCTCCGGTCGTGATTGAGCTCGTAGCTCCGCTACCCAACAGGAACATGGATCCCCAGGCCGGCGTAACCGCTGCGCCGGTCGTGTTGACGATTTGCACCGTCAGCGTGTCGCCTAGCGAACCAAGGCTCGCCGTAATCGTCAGCGCGCCACCGCCGCCAGCAGTAGTCCGCTTGATGACGGCGAGCGCGTAGTTTTTTGCGTCTATGTTTACGGGTGTGGCGTTGTTGATCGCCCCAAAGGATCGGCTTAGGCGCGAGCCGTGCGTGCGCAGGCCCGCGGTGTCCATCGCCGCGTCTGCGAAGCCGTCCGCTCCGTCTTCTAGGTAGAGAGGCAAGAAGCCGGTTGCCAGATCACCGAACGAGTTGCCGGACTCCCAAATCCCAAAGCGCGGCACGGTGCTCGATGTCCTGAACGCGGCGAGCGTAGCGGCCCCACTCTTGAACCGATTGTTCACGAACTTGGCGCCGCCATTGCCGAGCGGCGCCTGCGACAGGTAGTTGATGTACGCAAACGTCCCCGACGTGAGCGAGGAAGCGTCGAAACGACACCCCTCGATTAGCATGCTGTCGTTTGCGAAGATGTGCGGCGTGCTCTGGGCGCCCGTAAAGATGCTCTTGAAGTCGCAGTCGCGAAACGTCGAACGACCCGTGTTGCCAGCGATGGCGATGTTGTTGCCTGCCATCTCGAAGAACGAGCAGCGGTTGAACGTCACGAGCGAATCGAGCGTGCTGTTCTGGAGCTGCGCGTGGGTGCCCTTGGTCGTCGTGTCGTTGCCGAACAGGCAGTCCTCGAACAGCACACGCGCGCCGGCACCCGACACCAGCGCCGTGCTGTTCGTGGTAACCGTGTTGATGCTGCCGAACCACATGTTGCGAATGGCTCGCGTCCCTCCGTTGTCGTCGCCCGCGCACTGCACCACGAACAGGTTGCCGTCGATGGCCAGCTTGCTCGCGGGCGCACCACTGCCGAGAACGCACACGTTGACCGGAACCTGAATGGTCACGGTCGTGCGGAACACGCCGGGCGGGAAAAACACCGTCCCGCCCGCGACGGCCGCTGCCGTGATGGCGGCCTGAATCGCCGCGCCGTCGTCGGCCACGCCGTTGCCGAGCGCGCCGAAGCTCTTCACGTTGTAGTAGAGCCCGGCGAAGCTGCTGAGCGCTTCCCCGATGGTGACCACGTTGCCCCCGACGAGCACCTTCCAATCGATGCCGCCCGAGTTCGTTTTCCACAGGTCGAGCACGCTCGCGAGGTTCGTGGGCTTGAACGGCCCCTTGGTCCCGTCGCGGTAGTCGACGCCTGAGAAACTTTGGCTGATGACTTCGACCGACGCCGCGTGGTCGCCTGCCACGAACTGACGCACGAGCACGCCGTTCTGGTCGCGCACGAGCACGTCGACCAGCTCTTCGACGTAGAGCGTGACGCTACCGAACGAGTCGAGCGGGATGGGCTGCACGCTGTACTGCTGCGTCGCGGGGAAGTCCTTGTAGTAAACGGCGTGCGTGGACGTGCCGCGTTCGAGCAGCTCGACCGAGCCAATCTCTGCGCCGCGAATGCCGGCTACGAGCGGATTGATTAGGTGCATGCGTTCACCACTGAACCCGGCTGCCGCCCGTCGCGGTCTGGATGTTGATGCGCCCGGTGGTTGCCGGCAGCAGCACCATGTCGGCGCCGAGGAGCAGGCTGATGTTCTCCATCACGACTTGGCTGATGGCCGTCCCTACCGTGAGATCCACGGCGGCGTAGTTCGCGAACCCGAACGGGCCAGCGGAGATGACCGTATCCCTCATGGTGAAGCCGGTGATGTTCGAGCCCGTGAAGGTCGTGATGGCGGCCTTCGGCTGGCTGTTCGATGCCGTCGCCACCGAAATGAAGGTCGAGCTTTCGATGCGCGCACGCGACGATTGGAGCGCCACGTTCGGGCCCTTGTCGTTGCCCCCGCAGTCGAAGTAGCAACCGCGGATCAGAAAATCCACGTCCCCCACGTTGACCTTGGGGTCCGAGTTCAAGGCCAGGTTCGGCGCGAAATAGATGTTCCGGATCTCGCAGTTCGGCGCTCCGATTTGCAGCAGGTTCAAGGCCGGCATGTTTGCCCTCAGCGTCACTGCCGGCTTGCCATCGACCACTCCCTCGCCCATGAGCGTGAGACGCTTCAGCAGCGTTTGCGTGAGCGTGAGCGTTTGCGTGTGGCCAGGCAGAAAAACGATGATGTCGCCGTCGACCGCGTTGGTGACGGCCTGGAGCATCGTCGCGAGCGGCTTCTCGCGGTTCTGGCCAGCGGGCGCCACGGCGTCGATGCCGATGAGCGAGCTCACGTACCAGACGTTACCGCTCGTTTGCAGGGGCTTGCAGGTGTCGAGGAAGTCCCCGGGCGGGTAGCCTCCGATGCCGTTCGGGTAGTATTGGATGCTCATCGGTAGCGGTTCTTCCAGCCGGTGCGGTGGTCGATGGTGGCGCGCATGTTGACGCTCTGCTTGGAGTAGCCTTTACAGATGTCTTTCTTGGCGGCGGCGAGTTGGTCGAGGTAGCCCACGCGATCGAGCGCCATGGAGTTGTCGAGGGCCAGGCGCCCGGCGAGCGCGTACACGAAGTACTCGTCCCAGTAGCGCTCGAAGGGCAGCGTCATGCCGCCGTTCACCACGTCGGGGCGTAGGTTGTGGAAGTTGAAACGGATGCGCCCGCCAGCCTCGGAAGCCGACGGCGTGGGCCACAAGTAGAGCGTGCCGAGCGGCGCCTCGCGCGCGAAGTAGTAGATGGTCGGCCGCGACTCGGAGCTCTTGCTGGCGAGGTTCTGGAACGTGTCGCGGTCCTTTTTGATGACCGGCGTTTCACTCGATGCCTGGAACGGAACCTGGCTTTGGGTCGGGTCGATGTAGGCGCCGTTGCCGACGCAATCGATCACAGTCTCGGGCAGCGAGTAGAGGTTTTGGCCAGCGACGAGCAGCACGTACCCCGGCTGCACCGCGCGCATGGCGATGCCTTCGCCCTGGAGCGCCGTGACGATGGTGCTGAGGATTTGGCGGGCGACGCCTCCCTGCACGATGTCGGGCGACTGCTGGACGTTCAGGAGCCCAGCGCGGCGGTACGCCATGGCCACTACGTCGTCGATGGACGGGACGTAGAGGCTCGTGGGTGCTTCGACTTGCGCGTTAGGCATCCATCACCTCGGGGGCCGCGGGCCGTTGGGGTCTTTGAAGCCCGGGAACGGCGGGCACACGAACGTGTCGATGGCGCCGTCGACCGGGCCAATCTCACGCGGCGCCTGCGCCCGCATGAGCTCGGCGTTACCCTCTGACAAAGATACTACGTCGAGCCCCGACGCGCAGTCAGGGCAGGCGAGGTTCTCGGAGCGGTCGCGATGCAGCTGCGAGCGGCGCCACTGCACGCCGCAGTAGCTGCACAGGCATTGCCGGTCAGGTCCAATCCCTACCGGCCAGCGACGTCCAATGGTTCTCATACGGGGCTCCTTCCGGGCACCAGCTCCAGCCGGAGCCCCGTTAGCGGATCAGGTGTCGACGGCCGGCACCAAGAAGCCGCTCTTGTTCGGGTCGTTGACGGCGAAGTTCTGGAAGAACGCCGTGAGGTTATTCAGGCCACCAACCGTGATGCCGGTGACCCCCGGAACCACAGCGCCGGGGGCAGCGATGGCAATGCGGTTGTTCGAGCAAACACCCGTGATGAGGATGTTCTGGTAGCTGATGCCAGCGACGCTCCCGGGCGTGATGTTCAGGATTTCGTTGTCGTCGATGGCCAAGCGCTGAGCGCCAGCCACGACGGCGATGTTGCCGGTCGCGACGGCCGCGCCAGCGAAAATCCGGTTCTGGGAGATGACGCCATCGAAGCCCGTCGAGTTGACGACGATGGAGCCCGAAGCGGGAGCCGCGCCCCAACCACGGAAGGCGTTGCCGCTCACCTCGTAGCGCGCCGCCGTGCCGGTGATGCCGACACCGATGGTGGCGTTCGCGAGCGTGTTGCCGAGCTCCACCTCGTTGGCGGTGAAGCCCACGTCGTCGGCCGAGATGTTCACTGCCTGCGCGACCGTGACCGGCGCCAAGGTCGTGCCGGCGAACTTGAGCCGGAAGCCAGTGACGAGCACGTCGTTCTGCGAGAGGTTCAGCTGGGCACCGGGCGTGGTCCAGGTGAACGTCGGCATGTTCGAGCCGCGACCGACGCCCAGAATCTTCGCGCCCGGGGGAAGCGCCGTCGAGAAGGTCGTGGCGTCGGTCACGTCTTCTTTGTGACCCGGCAGGCAGATCACGAAGTCGCCGAACCCCGGGCGCACGCGCGCGAGGCCCGCTGCCAGCGTTTGCACGAGGTTACTGGCCAGGAAGGTGTCGTCGCCGTTTTGAATCCCCGTCGAGCGCACGTACGCCGCGACCCGGGAACCCGCCGGCAGAATGAGCCCGTACTGCGTACGGAGCCCGTTGTTGGTGTAGATCTGTTGTGCGTCGAGCAGGGAGATTCCGGGCATGACCTACTCCTTCACGCGGCGACGAACAGGATGCAGCGCGGGTCGGACCAGCCACGCGACCAGCGCGCGTAGATGCCGTACTTCAGCAAGAGCTGGTCGTTGTCGACCCAGCTGCGCGTATTCGGCTTCTTCCTCCACTTCCACTTGAAGCCGTTGTCCGCGTCGGACAGGAGGCCCCAGTTGGTCGTGGTGTTCGTCCAGTACTTGATGGGCACCGTCTTCAGGCCCAAGTTCTTGACGACGTTGATCTCGTTGAAGGCGCCCGCCGTGGGGTCCTTCTCCGACATGTTGAGGCCGTCCCAGATGTACCACTGGTCTTCGGGGCAGAGATTGGCGACCGGCTCGACGCCTTCGATGATGCCGTCGTGGCCGGGCATTTTGCGCATCTGAGTCGTGGCCGTCGCGACTGCGATGCGGCTCGGGCTCATGGGCGTGGTCATGAGGTTCGAGAACACGCCGCCACCCGGCAAGGGGTGCGCCACGTTTGCGAGCGAAACGCCGTCGCCGCCCGTGTAGAGCGGGTTCACGGCGCGCTGCAAGATATTGGTCGAGTCGATGTCGACGGTCTTGTACATGGCGCGCGGCAGGCGAGCGCCCGCTTGGATGATCGCCGGGTACTTGGAGTCTTCGGCGGCTTCCTCGGTGACGATGAGCTTCAGCGCGAACGTGCGCGAGAGGTAGCGAGTGAGGGCACCTTCCTGGATGCCGCCGGCTTGCATTTCGGCGCCTTCGCTCTTCTCTGCCGCCAGTCCCGGGCCGGCCATTTCGAGGTCGTCCTCGTAATTGTCCTCCATATTGGACTGTTTCATCCACTTGGGCATGATGAGCTTGGACTTGTAGTTACTGAGGTTGTCGTCGACCACCTCATCCAAGGTCAGCTTCAAGCCGTCCGAGATCGTACTGGTAAAAACTGGAATGCCTGCGGGCATGGCTCAAATCTCCGGTGGCGCTTCTTCGCGCCGAGGGCGGTGGACGTATGTGTCTACCGGCGCGGCGCCTTCGCGCGGGTCCGGCGTCTCCGCGACGAACAGGTCGTAGGCCCGTTCGTCGGGTGTAGTTTCTGACCAGTCGTCGGGGCCGAGTTCTTCGGCCTTCTCCTCGACGGGCTGCTCCTCGACCTTGGGCTCGTCGTGGTGCGGCTTGCTCTTGTGCCCCCAGCCCATTACGTGCCCACGTTCGTGTAGAACGCTTCAGCGCCCTTGTTCACGGTGACGAGCAGCTTCACCCACTGGCCAGCGAAGTCCTGGTTCTCGAACGTCTGCGAGACGCCGAAGATGCGCATGGACAGAGTCGTCGTCGCCGGGTTGTGCGTCGCGATGGCGAGCACGGGGTTTGCGGTGAAGGGCACTGCGCTCGCGGCGGCAGCGGCCAGCTGATGGTCGCAGTTCTCGCCGACGAGGGCCTGGTAGCCGAGCAGCGTCGTGGCCGTCACGATGTCGTTGACGTCGATCTCCCAGATGCCTTCGGAGAATGGCGTCACGAGCACCTTCGACTGCCGTTCGATGCTGTTGCCGTACGTCACGCCCGAGGGCAGTACGGTCCCGCGCACCATGCGGCCGCCGTTGAAGTAGGGCCCGAAGCCCATCACGATGCCGAACGGCGCTTGGGATGTGGCCGCGTTCTCGTTGCCGCCCGCGAGCACCACGCCGCCGTTCACGTCGAGCCGCACGGGATCGCCGACGTTCAGGTTCAGGTTCGTGCCGAAGCCCGAGACCGTGAAGTTCGTGCCCGAGGTGACGGGAAACTCATGCACGTCGGGGTGCGAGTTCCGGTTGTAGCCACGTGCCCAGCGAAACCCGTATCGTTTAACGTTGTCCATGGTTCCTCAGCCGAGCGAAATCGTGTTGTCGGAAGTTGAGTTTTCGAGCGAAATGATCGGATTGTTCGAGCGACCGCGCGTGCCTTGAATGCCGCGCAGGCCATCGACGACGCTGCTCGGCGAAAGGATGCGGCGCTCCATCGCATCGACTTCGAGCTGCGCAATGGCCTCTTGGGCTGCGAGCTCGGTCTTGTCGATCGACATGAGCAAGTTGTCTTGCCACTCGATGGGCGAACCATCGCCGACGCTTTTCCGAAGCGAGGTGCAGTACGGCCCACCCGGGCGCTTCACTTCGATGTCGTACCCGATGTTCTCGTAGTACCCGACACCTCCGAGTCCTACCTTGTAGGCCCAGACGTAGTGCTTGCTCGGATCCCCATTCCGAATTTGTCCCTGCTGAAGGCTACGATCGACCTCGCGCGGGGGCGGGTCTTTACGTGCCGCGGGAGCGGGAGCCCTGCTCTTGATGACGTGATTGGACACGAAACTCCAGGTTCTCCACCTTGCCGACTGGTGGGGTCTCCCTGGAGTTCAGACAACAACGACGGGAATCGCTGGAGCCGTCAAAGCGTCCGCTGGCTAAGCGTGGCGCCGATGGGTCGAGTATGCAGAGCGCCACGCCCCGGTCAACTAGGAACGCTCATTGCTGCTTTGCCAGCAGTTTTTTCCCCACGGTCTGCGCCCACTTCTGACACGCCGCCCCCGCGTCCAGGTCCGGGTACATGCTGACTGCCATCTTGTAATAGTGGCTGCCGCGAGGCATTGCGATCGTGCGGCTCGTGGTGGGCGACGCCGCGCGGGGGCCTGCTGATAGGCCTGTTGCACGCTGGCGCTCGATGGCGTCGGGCTTGGGACGCTTGCCCAAAATGCGGCGCCGCGTCTCCTCCATCACCTCGTCGTGAAGCTCCTTCGAGTCCTTCCGCCCCTCGGCAATGAGCTGGTTCACGCGACCAGCGGCGAATTGCAACGCTCGCGGATCGCCATAAACGTCCGCGTTTTCGCGTTCGAGCTGGCGCGTGAGCTCGTCCTGCCGACGGCGAGGGGCCGTCAGGATCTCGCGGCGTTCGGCGGCCAGCGTCGACTTTTGGATGTCGAGCTCGATGGCGCGCTCGCGCATCTCGGCCTCCTTCTCGGCCGTGAGCGTGCGGTTTTGCTGCGCGCGGGCGTAGTCGTCTTCGAGCCGCTGAAGCTCGGCGTAGGTCGAACGAATACGGCGATCGACTTCGGCTGTGCTGGCGACGGGCGCGGGCTGGTTGCCGGGCACCGGGCGGTTACGCTCGGCGAGCTGCTCACGCAGGACCTTCGCCTCGGCCTCGGCGGCGGCGGCGCGCTCGCGAGCTGTTTGCCGACTAGCGCGCCGCGCTTGGCGGTTCGGGGCGACTTCGGAGGCTTCGTCTTCCTCCTCTTCGTCGGGCTCAGGCGTCTCGACCGACACCTCGTTGGCGTCGTCCACCTCGGGGTTCATGCGCTCGCGCATGCCCTTCAGGTGCTTGCCTACTGCCGCTTCCTCTTGGTCGGTATCGTCTAGTCCAGCCATTATCCAACTTCTTTCTGGGCCTGCCCGGCCCACGGCTCCAAGATTGAGTCCGGCTCGGTCATGCCCAAGAGGCGCACCTGCATTGGGTCACAAGACAGAAGCCGAGCGATTTCCTCTGGCATCTCGCCCTCCGCCTGAAGCTCGTGAATGTAGACGCAGCGCGCGTACATCCACTGAGTCCTTGCTGGTATGCGTGCCATTATTCATGCTCCGCACGCCAGGCGTCAGCCGGCAGCCAGGGTTTCCCGTTCTCGTCGATGAAGGTGTGCTCCACGCTCGTCTCGGTGCGGCGCGCGAGGTAGCGCACTTGTCGATTCTTCAGGTTCGCGGCGAGGTCTTCGCTGCCGATGATGTCGCCCGCGAGCACGATAATCAGATGCTGTTCGAGCCCGAGCACCGACTCGTATCGAATGTGGTAGGGCGCAGCGTGACAGAACAAAATCTTGTGCCCGAGGTCGACGCCATGCGAGCGCAGCTGGTCGAGCGCCGTCAGCCCAGCGCTGACAATGATGCCTTGCGGCGCGCGTGACTTCTCGCGCTGTTGCACCGATTCAGGCATATGGATGAGCGAATCCGACTCGAACTTGTCGCCCTTCTGCATGGGGATTTGCCACAGGTACACGCGGTCGAACGTGGCGTGGTGGATGAACGCGCCGTCCGTGATGCCGTACTCGATGCGCCGCTCGTCCAAGAGCTGAGGCAACTTGAGCGTGCCTGGTGGCGACATGCGTTTGCGAATCACGGCTGAGCGCCGCTCGGCTTGCTCACGCTCGCGCGCATCTAAGATGCTGCTGTCTACTTTTGGTAGCGCGAACCCATTGGTGTCGGTGAGGTCATTCATTCACTCGGTCCTTGTGAGCGTTCCGAAAGAACGCCGATAGTGTTGCCAGTTCATTCCATAGCGTTGCAGCGGCCGTGACCTTGGGGTCCGTCGACTTGCTGCACGTTGCGAGTAGGTTCTCGTGCGCGCTCTCCACGCGTTCCTCGATCTGCTTCAGGAAGTACTGACCGGGCACCGACCGAATCCAATCGATCACGTCGGGCGATTTCCTGAAGCCGGCGTAGTTGGTCATCAGTGGGGGTTACCCGGTTGGGGTGGCGGCGGACGCGGCGGCATGCCTGGCGGTGGGCCTTTCATCGGACCACCCGGCGGCACCATGCCGGAGGGCGGAGGCGGGCCTTTGGGCGGTCCACCCGGCGGAGGGCCCCCAGGCGGCGGGCCTCCGGGACCAGGCGGCCCAGGCGGGCCCATGCCGGGCGGGCCTTCGGGGCCCATGCCGGGCGGCGTGAGCCCGAGGGGAGTCGCGGGCGGGGGCGGCGGCGGGCCGAGCAGCGGCACGAGGTTTCGTAGGCCGCGGGCCTCGATGCACTGCTTGATGATGGCGTAAATGAGGGGGATGTTCCCCTGGAGCTGCTTCACGCTTTGGAAGAGCTTTAATGCATCATCGGCTTCACCCACCCGTTGCGCTTGTGTCGCGAAGCGCATGTCGGCCTTGATCTCGATTTGGTAGTTCCGCTCGTACATCTCGCGGCCGATTTTGAACGGCGGCTCCATTCCGAGAGGAATGAGATTTGCTTCCATCTGGAAGAGCTGCTCTTCGGGCAAAAAGCGGCTATTGAGGTAGGCGTTGTTCTTCAGGACTTGGGTGAGAACTTGCCGCGCGTAACTACCAGTCGTCACGCTGAGCTGCTTGGTCGCCTGCTCGATGCGGGCATTTATACCGCGTGCGGTCTCACCCGATTTGCCCTCCGCACCCGAGAGCACGGCAGGACCCTGAATCGAGGTCTCCGCCGACTTCTGCATGAGCTCCACGACGCTCATGAGGGCTGGGTTAGCATCACCAAACCCGAATGGGATGAGTCCGTCTTTCAGGTCAGCGGGGGAGAGCCCGCTAGCGTTGTTGATGGCGCCGGGCGCGATGATGAATTTGCCGTCCGCGTTCCAGGTGACGTTGCCCGCCGTCAGTAATCCTTTGCAGTTGGCGAGCGTTGCCGAGTCGACGAACTGCGACAGGACCGTGTTGGCGGCGCGCTGAAAGTCGGCCTGCATGCAGCCGTAGCCGAGCCCGAGGTTACCGTGCGCGGGCTCGATGCACACGCCGTGCACGAACAAATGAATCGGTTGCTTGTCGGGCTGCTTCGGCGTTTCTTCCGGATCGTCGGGGTTCTGCATCCACTCGGGCGGCATGGGCGGCTCGGGCTTCTGCTGGTCGAGCTCCTGGAGCGCCGCGAGCGCCTGCTCGGGGCCGGCTGCGCCTTGGGCTGCCGCTTCTCCGATTTGCGAGATGGTGTACTGGTGCTCTTGGAGCGCTGTTTGGTGCGCCTCCTGCGCGGCGCGGAATTTGGCGAGCTCGTCGAGCTGGCGCTTGTAGGCGGCCTTGTCCTGCCAGGGCGCTTCTTCGTGGATGGTGAGGCGGAAGACGTGGCGCGTTTCGTAATCGACGATGGCCTGCACGAAGCGCTGGCGCTCTTGGTTCGGTAGATCGACCCAGCCCTCGTACCAGAGTATCTTGCGAGGGGCTCCATCGTCGGGGATGTCTTGCCCCATGGTCTCGGCGACGGAGCTTGCAATGAGCTGCTCGGGGTCGTTGTCGAACGAGTTCGTGGGGCGATTGTCGGGGTCGTCGCCCAGCACCTTGTCGATGTCGACCCAGGCGTCCCGCATGGCTTCGATTTCGTGCGGGTACTTCATGTACACGCGCGTGTAGTGCGGCACGTCCGAATAGTTCGGCATCGTGGACGTGAACGTGAACGGCGTCACGAACTCGTCGGCGGTCAGGCACTCGTGGCGGTTCTGCTTCAGCCGCTCGTCGTAGTACGAGTGAATGGTCGTATCGCCGACCGTGAAGTAGTTCATGAGCCCGCGTGACTGCTGGCGGTAGAAGTCCGGGATTTCGTTTCGGAGCTGCCAGTTGCCGTGGAGCGAAAGGAGCGCTGCCTGGTCCTGGTCCTTCTGCCCGAGCGAGCTCACGCCGAACACGTTCGACATGTCAGCGAATAGCTCGCCGTACGCTCGGAACACGACGCGGGTCAGGTTCTCCATCATGATGGGAACGTTGGCGTTGGCCGCGTTGGCGTAGGGGAAATCCTTCGGCGGTAGATCTCCCGCGAACAGCTTCCAGTCGGCCGCGATGCGCTTCCGGCGCGGCTCGCTCTTCTCGAAGTCGTCGTCGAACTCATCGACGATTTTGCTGCCGAGCTTCTTCAGCGCGGCCTCGCCGTCGGGGTGCTTGGCGAAATCGACGGCCAGGTTCGTCGAGTCTTCGTCGTACACGAGCACTTCGGGCTTCGGATCTTCGCCGAGGTCGTCGACCGAGTACTCATCGATGGGAGCCGGCGCCATGTCGGGCATCGGCGGCTCGTCGGTATCCATCGACGGGTCTTGCAATTCCATACCGTCTTCGAGTGCCATCAGCAAAGCTCCTGTCCGTAGCCGAGTTGTCCTGCCCGCTTCTGCACCGGGCCAGCGTCGTCTTCGTCGTCCCACTCGGATTTGAGCGGGCGTATCGGCGGGATGGCGCCTTTGCCCTTCGAGGCGTACGCGCACCCGTACACGCACGAGTCGTAGGGGTGGTCGTCGCCGCCGTCCGCCGGTTCCTCGCTGTTGTCTTTGTTCGTTTGGATCGCCGGCAGAACCTGGATGATCCATTTGCACGAGCTGAAGAAGACGATGCCCGGCGTCTTCGTTTCTTCCTCGTGGTCTGTTAGGCGCTTGATGAGATGCTGGGCATTGGTTTGGCGTGAGCGTTTGTCGGCCTGCGTCCAATCGACGCCCTTCGACGAAAAGGACTCGGCGATGCTTTTGCCGCCCTGGCCGCGCTGCTCCCAGATCTGCGTGTCGGCGGGCCCCGTCAGCCGCGAGCGTTTGGCGCGCTCGTCCCAGAACCCGAGCAGCTCTTCGGTGGCTTGCACCATGGCTGCCACCTCGTCCGCGATTTTGCCCTGGAACCGGAGCTCATAGATCACGTACAGGGTGCCCTCGTCGTCGAGCGCGAACCAATGAATGCAGCCGGGCGCCTTGAACCCCCAGTCCATGGCGCGGAAGATGCGCCACTCGGAGGACACGCGGAACGGGCGCACGACGTGCAGGCGCTCCTTCCAGTACTCGGCGAAAAACGAGCCGACCGTGATGTACCAGTTGCCGTCGAGCAGGGCCGCTCGGATGTGGGCCTTCTGCTTCAGCAGCTGAAGCTCGTACTGCGCCACGAACGCTTTGTTCGGGTTGTCCTGGAGCTTCGCCGGCATGTACACCCACTTGGTGTAAGCGTGCGTGCCGTCCGAGCGCGTGAGCTTCCGCTTGAACACGACGTTGCCGTCTTTGTGCGGATCGACGAAGCGGCGCCGCACCCAGTTGGCGTCCTTGACCGTGAAGGTCTCGCCTTCGTTCCGCATGAGGGGATTGCTCATCGAACGGATGCGCAGCATCTTCGAGAGCACTGGATCGTCGGAGCGCAGGCGGGTCGTGATTTGGTCGTACTGCTCTTCCTCGAACCCAGTCAGCTCGTCGAAGTAGATGGCCGAGAAGGCGCTCGACATGTACTGCTCGTAATCGAGCGGGTCTTTACAGTGCCCGAACTGGTACTTGAGCCCGCTCGAAAACGTCCACGTGGTCTCGCTTTCGCTCCACGTGGCGCCTGAATCAACCGCCTTGAACATCCGGTGGCTGAGCGCGATGGTCTGCTTCAGCATCTTGACTGTGCGGCGAAGATGCAGAGCCCAGCCGCTCGACGTGCCCCAAATGAGCGGGTAGGCGTGGTTCGGGTCGGTGCAGCGCTCGTGCTCGACGGCGACCTGATCCATGATGTCCATGGTGAGGCACAGCGTTTTGCCGGGGCCTGCGCTACCAGCGCCGAGCACTTCGTCGATGCCTTGCCGAACCGTGTCGTGGTAGCGCTGCTGCCACTCGGAGGGCTGGTAGATCACGTCGCTCATGGCGTGGTCTGGTTCTTGAGGACGCCTGCCTTGTCGAGCGCTGTCAGCATCAGCGCGAGCACCGCGACGGTGGCGCCGCCGCGTGAGCCCGAAATGACGGGGGGCTCGACGGGCGCGAGCTTTTCGACCAAATCGCCGGTCTGCTGCAAGTAAGGGATCACCTCACGCTGCATGGACGTGAGCAGCGTGTCCTTTTCGAGCGGACGGGTCGTGAGCCGCTTACGCGCCACTCTTGCCTCCGAGCGCTTTCAGGATGGCTTGGTACACGTGGCGGCGCGGGCCTGTTTTTGCCTTCGGGCCGTCGACCATCCAATCGCGGCGCTGCTTCTCCGACAGATCGATCCATTGCCTTTGCGCGATGTCGACTTGCCCGAGCGCGCGGCACACTTCCTTGTCGGCCACGAACGCCACCATGGCGATTTGGTGCAAGCTGAAGAGCGGCACCTCGTCGACCATCTTCTTCCACTTGTGGAGCTCGTGCGTGGTGTCCTTCGCCATCGCGCGGTCCCACTTGATGGCGGGCTTGCCGTCGCGTGTGACGAGGTAGCCGCGGTCGCCCGTCTCTAAATGCAGGTAGTACTCGCGCTTGTTTGGGGGCGGGTCATTGGCCTCCTCGCTGTTCGGGTAGCGGTTGAGTGCCGTCGGAGTTTTCACTCGCTCACCTCGCGTTCCTCGAACACCGGTATCGCGGCGGCGTTGATGATCACCTTGCCGATGTTGAGCGGGGGAGCCGCGCCCTTCTCGGCGGCGTTGGCCTTCAGGATGCCGACGGCGATCGCGGCTGCGAGCTTCAAGGCAGCGGGAGCTTCGGAGTTGTTCTTCCAGGCGGATTTGGCGACGCGATAGGCGCGCTCGGCGTCGAGCTGGCCGAGCTCGCTTTCCATGCGCTGGAAGCTCGGGTCTTTCTCTCTCGGGAGATGCTCGTCCACGTCGCGGAAGCGCATGGCGTCCCGCACCACGCCCATGCTTTCTTGGAGCAGTTCGTCCCGCAGGCCGATGAGCTTGTCCCGCTGCTCACGCTTTCGCTGGAGCGGGTCCTTTTTCTGGACGAGCACGGGCGGGTCGTCGAAATTCCCGAACGGCACCTTGTCGACCGCCGATTTGGCCTTGGCTTTTTTCGGCTGATTGGGGGCCATTACCCCCACGATAGCCCAGTTGGGGGCTATCGCCCACAGTTTGCTTGACGTGTTAAGCTTGACGAGTCGTGAAGCCCGTTCGCCCCCTGGCCAAAGCCCCCGCGGGCCCTACCATCCGAAAGGAGGGGTTGATTGGCCCCACTGAGCTGCGGGAGTTCATCGGCAATCCCTGCAACAAGGACTGGAAGCGGCTGCTTCGGGAGGCGAACATCGAGCTTCGCTGGTCGAAAGCGCTGCCTGTTGGCGGCGGCCAGAACCGTCCCCACCGTTGCGGCCTGAATCGCAACCAAGTGATGCGGGTTTTGCGGGCCCGCTACGCCAGCGTGGGCAAATACCGCATTTTGGCCTGGAAGCTGTAGCACTCGTCAAATGGTTGTGTTACGCTCCACCGAGCCGGGTCGGCATGGTGTGCGGCGAGATGCCGTGACAGGTCTTCATTGGGGGCCTCTTTGAAACACCGCCCCGGCTCTCTCTTTCCTTGGGAAATCATGGGCATTATCGCTGAGCATCACAAGAACCTCTTGCCCACGGGCAAGGAACTGGCCGTTTTGCACGCTATCGCTGACGCGGAGGAGGAGCTCGGCGTGCCCCCGCACTTGCCCGATGTTGCAAGAATGTACGGCGTAACCCGCCAGGCCATCCACTACTGGATCAAGCGGCTTCGGCTCAAAAGCCTCGTGGAAGAGGGGCCGGGCGCCAACCACCGGATGGGCAGCCAGTCGCCGCCAATCAAGCTGACGCAGCAGGGCCGCTACTTCATTGCGACGAGCCGATGATGGAAACGCCCGAAGAGTTCGTGAACCGGGACGACGTGAGGCGTGACCTCGACGGAGAGAATCAACGCCTGGTGGACATCGAGACCATTGCCGCCCGCGACAACGCCGTCAGGCTCGCGCTGCTGGATGAGCTGGAAGCTCGCGCGCCTGGAATGATCCCGTACCCGCTCCGTGAGCAGATTGCGAAGCTACGGCTCAAGTACACGCCGCCGAGAGCCAAGTTGTAACTCGTGCTACCCTCAACCCGTAGCGCGCTCGGATCGCTCGGCTGCTCGTGAGCGCGCGAAAGCGGGCTGTCGGATAACGGCAGCCCCGTTGTCGCCTCGCCTGTTCGTCGCTCACAGGTTCAAGCAGCCGAGAGCGGCACGCTACCACCACGATGGGATCGGATCGTCTTGCTCGCGGCTGAGCGCATAGCCCCTAGCCATCCATCGGCCGTGCATGCCCCGCCGCCGTTTGGCGTAGCGGGCAACCGCGCGGCGCATCCTGGCGAGCCACTTGCGCTCCCGAGGCGTTCGGCCGGGCGTGACCAGGCACGTGTTCCGGCCGCCGAAAGGGCCATCGAAGCGGCTAGGCTTTCTCACTTCTGATTCCAGCTCTTGAACCCGAGCAGCCACTCCCTGGTGGGGAACGTCCCCTCGAAGCAGAAGCAGCGGTCATCGATGATGATGGAGTAGGGGGGCTTGTGCGTCGGGAACGCAATACCGCTCAGCGTGCCCGGCCGAAGCCCGTGCTTGCCCAGGTACGCGCGCATGGCCTCGATGCCGCCCGGGTGGCGTGAGCGGGACGAGAAGATGCTCACATCGAAGCGCCCGTCGTTCACGACCAAATCGAGCCATTGGATGGCGAGCGGCACCGGAGGGTCGGGCATATCGAGCACACCCTTCTGGGAGGCGTTCGAGTGCAGCACGCCGTCGAAGTCGACGCAGAGCGGAAGCCTTCTCACTTGTAGCCCTTGTCGCCGTAGTACAGCAGCATCGGCTCGCCGTCGGCATCCGTGGTCCGCTTGGCGAGCCCGAGCTTGAGCAGCGCCTGGTCGCAGCACAGCTGGTAGCTATTGAAGTCGTAGTTGAACGTCATCTGCATCAGCTCCTTGGCGAACAGCACCTGGTCGAAGTCATCCCTCGCCAGGGCCTCGAACACCGTGCCGAATATCTCAGCCGCCGCTCGGTCACTCACCCTTCGACCTCGCGAACGCCACGAGCTCCTCGTGAATGCCATCGAGCACCGCCAAGTCCCCATCGGTCGGGTCCTTGTCGGGGTCGAGCCGCAGCATGACCTGAGCGAACAGGTGCGATGCGCCCGCATAGAACGCAGTCCGCGTCTCGGTGACCTGAACCTCCGACGCCTGAGCAGGTATCACCTTCCGATACAGCTCCCACCCTTCCTCCATGAGTCCCTTAGCCATCGGAGCACCCTTGCCCCTAAAGACCAGCTCCGTCAACTGTCTGGATTGACGAGGGTCGGCCATGAGAAAATTTGTAGCGGTGACTCGGCCAGAACACCGAGAAGAACGCGGGCTTGGTGAGCCACGAATAGTGGTTCCACTGGCGGAATGCCGCCTGGTCGTCCTCCCAGATGCTCAGCTCGGGGAACACAGCAGGGAACTCGTGCATGAAGCGCTCCTCCCGCGAGAACCCCTCGTAACTGACCCGCGGTTCTGGCATGCGTCAAGCCTAGCATCTGACGAGACCAGACCCCTCAGAAAAATTGAGAGCAGTGGTGTGCTACGCTCGCGCCAGTCCACAGCACGACCCGAAAGGGTAGGGCCACTAGCCGGCAACTCAGGAGCCGACCAACCGAGCCGGGTTAGCTACGGCGCTCGACCGGCGCTAGTGACGGTGCCTGGCCCCGACCGGAGCGATCTGGTCGGGGCTGTCCTTTAGCCGAGCCCCCTAAAGACCAGCAGCGTCAACCGTCTGACTTGACCAAGAGGGACCCTGCAAAAAATTGAGAGCAGCTGTGGCCCCCCTGCCCAGCCTGCCCCCTCTCCCCCTGGGGTGGGGCTCGCTACCGGCTGGCCTGCGTGGCCAGCAGCCCCCAATGGGGGCAGCAGACCCCGCAGCTCCGGGGGCCCGAGACCCCATGCCAACCTGATGGGGGCTGTAGCCTATGGGCCAAGACCACTACCCCTCCCTGATTTGGGGGCGCTACACCCCGAACCTGTATCGATTGGGGGCATGGGTGGGGGAAGGGACGGGGAGCGGGCCCCTTCTCCCGTCAAGCGCCCTGGGTCTTTGTCGACCCACCCCCTGGGTCAAACTTGACCCACCCTTCCCATTGGCCGATTGGTCAAGCCAGTTCCGAGAAGAGAGAGAAGCCGCGCGAGAGTGCAGGGTTCCGGCCTGCTGTGTCAAGACTGCATGATTTGGGCCGGTCTATATCGGTTTTGCCGATACATCCGCACAATCGTTCGGTTAGAGCGGGGGTAGAGGCCAGCAGCGCTGGCCAGGCTTTCCGGCTAGCGGGTCAATGCTGCTGGCCTTGCCAGGATGCGCCTAGAACGGGCAGAACGCGAGGCTATCGGGTTCCGAGTCATTCTCGGGAGGGGTGCCCCAAGCGAGCGCATTGAGGCGCTGAGCGTGGCTAGGGTTCGCGCTGCACTGAGCCGAGCCCTCACGATGGGGGTAGTGGTAGCCGTCGCAAAGGCAGGTCCGATTGCGGCGGCTGTCAGTGCGGCGGCACCTTGGCCGGCCGGGGGTGCATTTGTGCTTTCCGCCCAGGCGTGCCGGGTCTGTACACGTGCAGCCTCGGATCGGGGGGTTCATTCGACCCCCGTTTGAGCGCGTAGCGACTGTTCGAGGGTCACCAGGATCCCGCAATTGACGCCGGAGCCGCAAATGATGCCGCCAGCCCAGCGCCCTACGCCGATTAGGGCGCCAAGTTCGGGGCGCCCTTCGATTGCCTTGCGGTAGACGGCCACGGTGCCATCGGAGCGCAGGAAGCACACATGGCCAAAGTCTTCGGCCACGAAGGAGCCAAGCGCGGCAGCAGTGGCTTGCAAGGTGCTCACGATGCCACCCGGGCCAGTTCAGCAAGCGCGGCGTTCCGCCCGGCTAGATCCGCGAGCTGAAAGGGGTCCAAGTCCAGGATCGCTACCTCAAGCGCGAGCCGGCTCATTCTGGCATTCGGCGCAACGTGCGCGAGCAATCGGGTTCCGCCAAGCCAGCCACGCCACACGAAAAAACACTCTTTTTTGGTCACTGGGGTTCGCTTTCTTCCGGGTTCTTTGGTCCGGAGAGCTAGTTCTCCCATGCGCGGGGTTATTGGTCAAACACAATATTGATTATTGTTACGATTAGGCCGCATGGGCAAGAATCGACACTAGAATCAAAGATAGTGTTTGACGTGCCCAATTGGTTCGATTAGAACGGACTTCCCAGAAACGAGCTGGGCCCAAAAGGAAACCCCGAATGTGCTACCGAACGTTAGACGAATTCATTGGCCCGCTAAGCCTCGCCCAGGGAGCACAATTGCTGCGCGATGCTGCGCGAGGCATCCGATGCAATCCCGTCAGCTCACTTGGAACCGAGTCCCGCCTGCGCATGGCCAATTGGCTAGAGCGTCTGGCCGATGCTCACGAGGCGGGAATCATCGATCCAAACTATTGCGGCCTGGGGGTCACATGATCCGCCGCACACTCCTCTCACTTGCCCTGCTAGCGCTTCCCAGCGTCGCAAGCGCGCGTCCGTTCGATGCGCCCTACGTCGAGCCCGAGCAACTCTGTCACGACGCTGGCGAGGCGGCCTACAGGCTCGCGGAAGCGCGTGGCGAGGGTTCTCCCGACGTATGGGGCGACCGCGCGCAAGCGTTCTGCCTTTGGCAAGCATGGCGCAATCACTTGATAGCGTCGCGTTCGGTTAGCCTGAACGAGCTAGTGGCGTTCGACCATGACGGCGATTCTTGGTTGTACGAGGGGGTTTCGACTCCTTCCGAAAACGAAATGGATCGCCAGGATGCAGCGGCTTTCCTGGCCGCATGCCCGAACGCAGAACCCGGCGACGAGAGCTGCAAATGAGCGGCTATCAGCCTTGCGCGTGCCGCGATTGCTTCGAGATCGCGATCGGCGACGACAGCGACGAAACGCCGGCCATGTGCCACGCCTGCGAGGATGCCGGCTGCGAGCTTGAGAGTGAGTGCCGCTGCGAGCCGGAGGCGTTCGGCGACTGAGCCAAACCTTTCCGCATCCTGCGCAGTACTCACTTGCTGCGCAGTAGCGGGCAGCTTTCGCTGAACCGACCCAAAAGGAACCCCATGGCCCAAACCAAAGCCGACAGAATCGAAGCCCTGCTAGACGCCGATTGCGACGAAACCCGCATCGCGCTCTACAATCCACGCTCGACCGTTGCTGCAATCCGAGCGGTTCTAGCAGAACCGACCGAGACCCCTAGCTATGACGAGGCATGGCGCGTTGTCGAGCGCGACTACTGGGACGATGTGCGAGGCGTTGTCGAAGAATGCAAGCGCGCCGTCAAGGATGGTGAGGTTACCTCGGACGATGAGCTGTCCGACTACTTGCGCCAAAGCGTCGACGGGACACAGCGTGTTATCTACACGCACCAAGCGCGCGTAGGCATGGCGTGCACTGATAACCCGGACGCATGGCAGGAATGCGGGGACTCTTTGCCGGATGTGTCGGTCCAAATGTATTGGGCCATGATGGCGGACGTTCAGGATCGGCTTGAGAGCTTCGACGATATCAAAGCCGAGATTGAGTCCGAAGACCCGGAACGCCTGGGGGAATCATGAGCGCGCCCGAATCCAAAGTGTCGTGCAAGTACGGTGCTCCTATGGGGCGCGCGTACGATGGCGTTGGCGCGCTTGCTGGCAAGGTTCGTTTGCGCCGCGTCCGCCTCGACTCCGGAGGCTATGACTCGGGAGGCGCCTATTGGGGCGCAGGCTTGCCGCTCTGGTACGCCGAGTCCGATCGCTCTGCCGTCGTTGGCCACGAAGACGAAGGAGCCCAAGCTTTCTTCCGGCTCGATGGCAATCGCGACGATGCGAAGCGCTACATCCTCGGAGCCGGCCCCGGCACAAACCCGAACGTCCGCTTCTACCGCTAAAGGAAACCCCGACCATGACCCCCAAACCGCTATCAACCAAAGTTTGCGCCGGCTGCTCTAATCCCGAGTTTGAGCACCTTCGTCACGTCGTTCGGAATGACGAGCTAGTCTGCCCGAGCTGTGCGTTCTACGTTGACCAAGCCGAAGCCGAACGCAAGGCATCCGAGCCAAAGTGATTGCCGCTCTTTTCGTCGTGTCCCATGGGCAATACTTCGGACTGTCCGGAGTGGACCCCTGGGACGAAGCACGCGACGCGCGGCGCTATGCCGGACCATGGCCAGTGGTAGCGCATCCGCCATGCGAGCGCTGGGGTCGCTACTGGTCCGGCGGACCGAGCGCCCGCGTGAAGCGTAGGCTTGGCGACGATAACGGCTGCTTCGCTTCCGCGCTTGCTTCGGTTCGAGCTTTCGGCGGCGTACTGGAGCACCCCGAAGCGAGCCACGCATTCGCCGCACACGGCCTTGCAAGGCCAGCATGGCGCGCAGGCTGGCAATCGGCTAGCGATGGCATCGGCCACGTGTGTTGCGTCGCACAAGGCCACTATGGTCACCGAGCACGCAAGCTAACGTGGCTCTATTCGGTCGGCTGCACTCTGCCCGAGCTAGACTGGTCAATCCCCGAACCGTCGAGCCGTCTGGATTACGGATTCCACAGTGCAGCAGAGCGGCGCGCAATGCGCGCCCATGTTGCGCCCCTGGTCAACGTCTCGCGACTGAACACACGCGAGAACCTTGCCACCCCCACAGCTTTTCGCGACTTGTTACTCAGCATCGCATCAACAAAAGGAAACCCATGACAGCCCCCGTCAAAACCCCGAAACCCACCCAAGCCCCGAATAGCGTTGCCGACCAATGGCGCGAAGTGCAGGAAGCCCAGCGCAAACGCGACCGCGTACTAGCCGAATTGAACACCGCTATCGCGCGCTATGGCTCGGCTGATGCTGAGCTGGCGATCGCTACCGATCGATTCGATCGATTGATGGCAGTGTCGCGCGAGCCAGTGGCCGCGGTTCTCAAGCCGTAAGGAGCTAAAGAACATGTCGAAGCAAGCAACAGTGGAAGGCAATGACCCCACGGTAACCCGTGAGCTGAAATCCCAGCTGGAGAGCCTACGAGCGGCCCTCGCATCCGAACCTGACAAATACAGCGACCGCGCCGAAAGAATGCGCGTGAGCATCGAAGAAATCGGCAAGCGCCTAGCCAAGCGCGCCTAACTCGCGACGACCCGACGACCCCAAAAGGAAACCCCATGAAAAAAGCCCTAATCGCCCTAGCCCTATTTGTCCCGACCCTTGCCCTTGCAGCCGAAGCCGGTAAGCCGAGCAAGACCTTCGCCTGCGCCAACTACACCGTTGCCACGACAACCGACGGCGCGACCATTGGCATCTGCGGCGCGACGAAACCAGGAGGCAAGGTCACGTACCTTCTTAGCTTCCAAATTGTGAAGCTCGTTGACCCCGCAACCGATACCGAAACGACCTTGATGGTGGGGTTCCAGTGAGCAGCGTCACCTATCAGTCAGTGCAGCAAATGATCCGTGACGGAGCCGGCCGTCAAACCGTGGAAACGGTATTGACAGCGGAAAGCACACCGCTCACCGATAAGCAGATTGCTGACCTGCGCGCCGAGCTGTGCGACCGCGAATCGCGAAACGATGCCATCAGCCCGGACAGCGACCAAATCCCGTGCGCAGACGGCGAGACCTACACCTTCCGCACTTGGTGCCTCGCGTGCGGCTACGACGCGAACCGTCCCGACCACCGCGACCCGAGCACGCTTCGTACCGCCTGGCGCGCGGGTGAAGCGCCGGACGACTACACGGCCTAAACCAAATAGGACGCGCCCCCGAAAGCCGCGGGAGGGCTTCGGGGGCGCGGGGACAGCATGGGGGGACACTGCCGACCTGGAGTCTAACATGAACACCGAAACCATACGCAAGATGAGCCGTGCCGAGCTAGTCGAATGGCTCGAATCCAAGGGCATTGCAGTTGACGACCCCGACCGCACCGACGACCAGCTACGCGACGACGTATGCGAGGTACTCGCGAGCGAGTATTGCGACCTTGACCCGCCCGACCCCTGGCGGGACTGAACCACCGTTGCAGTTCGCCCCCATGCAAAATCGTCTCGAATGGAGACACTGGAACTTGCGACTGCTGGATTAGTTTAGTAATCAGGTGAGGCGAGAGGGAGAATTGAGTGGTGCAAAGCCAAGTAGTGACGGATCAAAAAGGAGCAGGGCAAGCGATGATAGCCGTACAGAATCAATGGGAAACCGAGCTGACCACGCAGCAGAAATACAATCTGCTGAGGCCGAAAGCGATTGTCGAAGTGAGGCTTCTGTCTCACGCAGGCGCCGACGAGAAATGGTTCGTCGCCAAGATCAAGGACTCCAACAAAGAGGGGGCGTACTGTCAGATCACGACGGGCACGCTCACAAAATTCTGGCACTGGAGAGAGATCCGCCCCTGCTCCGAAACGGAGCTGCCCCGCACGAGTGCAACGCTTGGCGAGATCACGCAGACCCACATCAAGCCAGTCGCCGAGCTGCCCCGTAGAGAGCCCCTGCCGGCCCCGCAAGCGCTACGCGCTGCCCTCGTGCCAGCCTCTGCGCCTCCGCCTCCTGCACCCCTCGTGAGGCTTACACGGCCCGAACCTATCGTCTACGAACCGAAGGCCCTTGGAGTCCCGACAATGCAGCAAGCCGAGCCATTGACCGCCGGCAAGATGGTTCGCGTCGCACGACAGGCAGCGGGTCTCACGCAAGAGGCGCTAGCAGCCAAACTCACCGCGCTAGTGAAGACACGAATCGACCATAAGCGCGTGAGTGCCCTGGAGACTGGCTTTAGACCGCCGAGCGAGACCGAGCAGATAGCGATTGTCGAAGCGCTCGGAATCGACCTCGCCCAGCTGATAGCCGCCTGCGAGCGTGACGCGCTGGAGAAAGAAAGGGAGATCAAGAAACGGCGTTCACGCGAGTCTGCGCAACGCTTGCGCGAGCAGCGCGCAGCCGCCGAAGGCCGCGAGATTGCACACCGGGCCTCGAAGTACCGCACCCCCGATGCTGTTGCCGCTGTCACCCCTCCGTCCACCAAGCAGCAAGCGCTGAAGCGCGTTGCGGCCCCTCGCGCAGTAGCCTCGGGGCAATCGCTGGAGGATTTGATTGAGGCACTCATCGCTATCGTGCCGATGCCGACCGACAGTGAAGAGCGGAAGAACTGGTTTCGGTGCGCGCGGGAACTGTTCGCGTTGACGAGTGAGCGATGACCGATCTGAAGAAGCTGCCGGCGACGCGCAGCAATACGCTCATCGAGCCCACGAGTCCGCTCGGCATAGAGTTGAGGAAAGCGCGGCTGCACAAGCAGATCCCTCAGCGTGAGATAGGCGACGCGCTCGCTGCGAAGTGTGGAGGCGATCCGACTAACGTGCGCGTGAGTCAATTCGAGTTGAGCCGGAAGCTACCGAGCGATGCCGAACTCACGGTGCTAGCGCAGGTGCTAGGGCTCAGTGTCGTCAGCCTGCGCGAGCTGCGCGAGGCTAGCCGGCCGCACACGAAGTCCTTGCATAGGCAGCTCTACGAGCACCAGATAGCGACCGGGGTAAAGACTCGGAGCTTCACCCTGAAGCCGAAGCAGGTCCCTATCCCCATCGCGAAGCCGGCCAAGCCAGTCAAGGCAGCCAAGCCAGCACCAGCGGAGGCGCCAGCACTCGCTGACCTCGTGGAGCAAATCGACGAGATAGCCCCGATGCCATCCGACAAGGAAGCGCGTCGTCGGTGGTTCAGCTGCGTGAGCGTGCTGCACCGGCTCGGAGCTGCGTCGTGAACTACACGAAAGAAGAGCGCGAGGCCATGCTGGAGATGATGCGCGCTACGTCTAAGAACTTCTACTTCCAGGCATTCCGGATCGGCTGCCACCCGTTCATCGAATTCTGCGGGCTGATGAACGAATACATTAAGATGTGCCACATTGCCCACGAGGCCGGCATCGACTTTCCCCACGCAAGTGCGCACAGCGGCATTGCGATCCCCATGGCTCCGTACGAGGCCGCATACCTAGGGGAGAAGCTCGGCTGCATCTATGGGCCCGCGTTGCAAGATCCAGCGAACCTGCGGGCGTTCATGCGTGCTGCTGGCCTCGCTGAGCCGGAGTCCGAGCCATGATTGGACCAAGCAAATACGACGCCGCACTCCATGCGATGCTGATCCAGCTCGGTGTGGACGCCGGGATTCTGATCACAATGAACCAAGGGGGCGGCGGTGAGCTCACCTTCCACGGGGAGCGGATGCCCTTCGAGCAGGTCATCACCGAGGCCCCCGCGCTGCTGCGCATGCTGGCCGACTCGATCGAGCGCGACCTGCTGCCCACGCTAGCAGGCAAGGTGGCGCACTGATGGCAAACGACTCACTCAGCATCTTCACAGTGTACAAGAACCCTCGCGACTACCCGGGGCGCTTCGTGGTGCGCCGGTTCGAGGTCTCGGTTGCCAGCGTGGAGCCGCTACCCGTCGCGGTCCCCGTGGCCGTAGTCGACACCCTCGCCGAGGCGCGCATGGCGATTCGCCGTGCACACCCGTGTGCTGCCTGCATGGCGCGAGCTGATAGCGATGAGCCGCAGATTGTCGAGAGCTGGATATGATCAAAGCGGCGGCAGTCGACAAGCGTGGGCGTCCGATCGTGATCGTCGGGCTCAGCGTCAAGAATATGGCGCTGCTACGGCAGGGCCGGCCGATCGAGGTTGACCTGAAAGAATTCGGGATCGCTGAGGGCGGGACTCTGGTCATCATGGGCGGCGAGACCGAGGCCACCATCATGGCTGAGCTGTCGGCCCTGCTCGGCAAGCCTGAGGGTCCCGGCTGATGCAAGCCCTGACCTATTGCTCCTTCGCCGACGACGACGGCTGCAAGGGCGTGGTGATTCTGGAGGGCGCACTCGACCCGGTGCAAGCTGCTATCCGGGCGCATGCCCTCGGAGTGAACCCGGGCAGCGAGCTGCTTGCGATACCATGCAACGACGAGGAGCCCGACGTGCCGGCGCATATCTTCGCGGCGATGGCAGCCAACGCGAACCGACTCATACCGGTGGACGAGGCTCGAGTTTTGTTCGAGGCGCTATCGATTGGGGAGTACGAGGGGAATTGATGCGGGCCTGCCACCCGCGCCTCTTGCCGACGTATGCGTACGGGCTCGGAAGGTCCAGCGCCGCGCATATCTTGCTGATGGCTGAGCGCTCTGCTTGAGCCACGAGGGCATGCGAGATACCGAGTCGCCGCGCTACCTCGCGTTGGCTGAGCACGCCTTGGGCCCTCATGGCCGGGCCCTCGCTCGAATCCGCTCGTCCCATGCGGCCTTCTCCAGCCAGCACGCCGTGCACTGGCAGCGATGGCAGTCGGGCAGGCTGGAGTGCTTCGGGGTGCACTCGCAAGCGTGCCAGTAGGGGCACTCCGGGTGATGGGCGCCTAAGAACTCCGACGCCTCCGCCCCGCAGTAGAACTCGACGCTGGTCAGCCCCTGCTCGCTCGGCCCCAGGCGCTCGGCGTGTCGGGTCATACCGCGACCGCCGGCTCCCAGCTGCGCCGCGTGACGAGCTCGACCGGGGGGAGCGGCACGTGCGCCAGCTTGCATCGGGGACAGCCAGCGAACGGCCGACGATGCCCGAGGTCGAAGCACTCGGGGCAAATCTGACCGGGGGCGAGGGGCACACTCCTGGCCTTGATGCGGGCGCGCAGGGCGCGGAGGTTGCGAGCCGACGCACGCTTGGCGGCACGCAGGCAGGGCAGGCAGCGCGTGTTGAACCCGCCCAAGCAGTTCGCGTGCACGGCGAAGTGCTCGCGGTTGAGGGGCAGCTTGCGCTTGCAGTCGCGGCACATCCGTCGGGGCTCGGTCATGAGGCGCCCCCGTGCCGGCTGGCCCAGCCATCATGCCGCGCGAGCCACCCGGGGTCAGGTCGCGATGCGCCGTACTCCCGCCGGAGCGTGCCCTCGAAGCGCTGGATGTGGCGGTACTTCTCGCCCGCCGTGAGCTCCCGACCGATCGACACTTCGTGGTCGGACATGCGGCCAAAAAATTCCTGGAGGGCGTAGTGAACCGCCGCGTTGTCGCGGTCGGATAGCGTCGAGGCCGGCAGGGCGCGGCGCACTCCGGACAGGTCGGGCTCGGGTTCGTAGTCGGCCGCGTCCCAGTCTTCGGCCGTGAATCGATCATCGGACATCGGTAGCTCCCGCTTTCATGTTGTCGGCAAACTTGAGCATCTCGCGGACCCTGCGAGAGGCCGCAAGAGCCTCCCGCGAGTCGTGATCGGCGTTGCGGTCCTGCGCTTCGTTGCGCGGGTCCGGGCGGTGGGCGCGAGCCAAGCCAAGCGTCGGGGCGCCGAACTTCGGCGCGTTCCTGAGCCAGGTGCGCAGCGTCGCGGCAGGGTCGGATTTGGGCTTGGCGAACTCGTGGTCCCGGATTTCCGCGAGTTGCTGGGACAGGTTTAGCCCGAGCTGGACCGCGAGCTTTTGGTGCGATTCGTCGGGCTCGAAGTCAGGCGGGAACCGCCGCCACTGCGGCTGCTTGGGCTTCCGCGCCCGAGGGTTTGGGGCAAACGAATCCAGGTCCGCTTTGGTTATGTCGCCCCCCTGGGGGGGTAACACCGAAGGTGTTAGGGGATCTCTTTCTGGTAGGGAGTGGAGTGGAGTGGATCCAGAAGAATTTTGCAGAACGTCTTTTTCTGCGCGCAGACTCTGCGCTTCTCTGCGCCGCAGAGGGGGCGCAGAATTCTGCGCTTGTCTGCGCTCGTAGCTCTGCGCCGCTCGCTCCCGAGCCCGCGCCTTCCGGTCCTCGCGCACGTCCTTGGGCTCGTTCCACTCCTCGAACTGGTGGATGAGATAGCCCCCCTCGGTCACCTTCCAGAGCCCGACCGTGACCAGCCGAAGGGCGAGGCTTGCCGCGTAGGCCGCGCTCTTGAACGGGTACAGCATGCCGACGGCAGCCTCCGGGATGAACCCGTCGCGCGCGGTCTGGCGGTTCGCGTACATCAACCCGCAGGTCCAGAGCCAGCAAGCCTCCGCCCCTGCCGCCAGCTGCTTCCGGTGCTCGTTCGCGTGGTCGTCAACCTTCGCCCAGGTCATACCTTGCCCCCTCCCAGGGTCTTGCTCCATCGCCGTACTTGTGACTTGTGCTCGGCCCGAACTCGTGATGGGCGCGACCACGACTGGTCGTGAGTTATCCCGTCGTCGGCAAAGCCGGCAGCGCGGAGAGATGCGCCTGGCTCGTCAAGCCGTGTGAAAGTGATCGCGCGGCGATAGCCGACCGCCGAACTCGCACGCAGTAGCGCTCCGTACAGCTTCGAGCAGGCATTGCGCTGCCCGCTTGTCGCGATTCGGGTAATCTCGACCGTGAAGCCGTCGCAAGACATCCTTGCCTTCGGCAAGCTGGCAATCCCCACCCCGACCAGTTCACCGCCTACGTAGACGGACGACGCGAATAGGCCGCCCACGACGAGCGGCAGATGCCGATGCAGGCGCTTAACCTCGGCGCAGGCAGCGCGGATACTCATTGGACGAAGCTCCAGCCGGCTCACTTGAACAGCTCCAGCTGCTTTTGCGGGGGCGGCTTCTTGGGTTTCGTCGGGCGAGCCTTCTGCCCCCGAGCGAAGGGGACCGTTGCGAAATGGAGCCCCTCGGCGCGGGCCTCGGCGCGCAGCATGGCGAGGTCCACCTCCGCGATCCGCCACTCCGGCAGCGTGCCCCGCTTGGCCTCAATGCCCCCGTGAGCGAGCGCGAACGCCCACACCCCGCCGCCGTTCGGGTAGCGCAGGCGAGCCCACGGGCGAGGGGTATCGAACCCGTCAAACTCGCACACCTTCTCCGTCCCGCCGAGATGCACGATCCTGATATTCATTGCTCCCGCTCCCTTTCTTCCACCTCGCCAAACCGCTCGACCAGTAGCCCCACCATCTCGGCCAGCCCCGGGTCACGGGCGCACTGCGTAGCCATGCTCCGGACGCCCGCATGGACCGAGGTATGGTTTTTCCCGAACGCCCGCCCGAGCTCCGGATAGCTCAGCCGGGTGCAGCGCCGGGCGACCAGATAGGCCGCTAGCCGCGCTTCCTTGATGGACTTGCTCCGGTCCTTCCCGAGCAGGTCGGCGGGAGTGAGCCCGAACGCCTCCGCCGTCGCAGCGATGATCAGAACGACCGGGGTCGGGAGCAGCATGGCCCCGTAGCGCTCGGCCATCTCCTGCGGCGTCACGGCTTGGCCTCGGCGTCGTCGGCCAGCTCGGCCAGGTCCCGGGAGAGCTCCCGGGCCTGCTCGGGGGTCAGGCCCAGCTCGACCTCATCGGCGATCAGGAGGACCGCGCCGGGCCGCGCTTCGAGGGCAATGGCGAACCCGGTCACGATGCGGCCGGCCTGCTTGCGGCGCCGGAAGGGGAGGATGCGAGCGGTCACTGGGGACCCCCGAAATCCGTGCCCACGAACCGTTCCCGTTCCCACGAATGTTCCCACAATGGGGGGTCACCACCCGCAAATACACGCGCTTTGTTGCGGTATTCACTCGGTAAATCCTCAATGATTTCCGATATCCCGCTGGGTTGAGGTGCTAGAGCGAAATAGCAAAAACCTCGTAAAAACCGCCCGTTCCCACGAATTATTTTCTTCGTTCCCACATTGCCCTCGAAGACACCCCCGCTCGGGTGGCGGAACTGGCAGACGCACCGCCTTGAGGTGGCGGCACCGTTACTGGTGTGGAGGTTCAAATCCTCTCCCGAGCACCCTCGCCCCGGCGGTCCCACCAGGCCGCCGGGGCCCGGACCTATTCCGCCGCCTCGGACTTCGCCGGCAGCAGCAGCGGCTCCTTGGGCGCCGGCAGCAGAGCCTTCCGATCGTCCTCCAGCAGCGACAGCGCCGCCCGCTTCGTGGGCTTCACGTAGCGCGCCGTCGTGCTCATCAGCTTGTGCCCCGCCATGTGCTGGGCGCCCGCGATGTTCGCCGAGTTCTCCAGCCAGTGAGTGATGCGCGCCGAGCGCAGGTGAGCCCCCGTGAACAGGTCCGCTCGGTGCTTGGGCAGGGCGTCCTTGACCGCCTTCCTCAGCTGGTTGCGGTAGTCGTGGCTGCCGAAGATGAGCCCCTGCCGGGGGCACACACTGTCGAGCGCCGCCCGCGCCGCCGCCGTCAGCGGCACCTCGCGCTGGTAGCGGTTCTTGTCGTTCCAGACCTCGATCACAATCTCCGTCCGCCCGGGGCCGTAGTGCTCGGGCACGCTCAAGAGGTCCAAGGTCTCGGGCCGGAGGCTGGTCTCGTAGGCCACGATGAACCGGGCCTGGACCGGGAACTTCGGCACCTTCTTCGACGCGCTCCACTCGGGCAGCGCGCCGATGATGCCCCGCACCTCGGAGGGGCTGATCTCGATGGCCGGCGAGCGGCGCCGCTTCTCGTACTTGGTGCCCGTGACCCGCTTGGCTATCCCCGGCACCACGACCTCCTTCGGCAGGTGCCCCTGCTTGTACAGCCAGCCGACGAAGGAGCGGAGGGCGGTCTGCTCGTGCCGCACCGTCGAGGCCAGCACGCACTTCAGTCGCTTGTGCTGATAGGCCAGGGCCTGCTGATCGTTCACGTCGTGGAGCCCGGTGAAGTGCTTCAGCCAATGCCCCTCGGCGTAACCCTTCCAGGTCACGATCGTGTCCACGTCGTGGGTCGCGGTCAGGAATAGGAGCCATTCTTCGATCAGCCCTTCAAGAGCTTGAACGTGCCGCCCGCGGACGGGCTCGGGCTTGGGGACGCTGGACACGACCTGGGCGTAGAGTCGCGCCGCTTCAATCGGAGCCAGCTCGGGATCTCGGGTCTCGGTGCTGATGTCGTACTTCTTGCCGGCCCATGTGAAACGGACGGTGAAGGCGTGGCCTTCCTTACGCTGCCGACACGTCCAACCGCTTGCTTTTCTACCCATTGCTCTACATCTCCAAGGCGAAACAAAAGTCGCCGGCCGATGCGAACGGGCTGCAAGCTTGGCCTCACCTTTTCGTCGAACGTCCGGGCTCCAATCCCGAGCCGCATCGCTGCTGACTCTCGGGAGATGAGGAGGGGTCCGCCGTTCGGATCGCCCACGGGGTCAAGCGTGTGACGCTTGTTCATGGGAGACCTGAAATGGTAGGTTCGGTTTGTCCTGTTCGTGCAGGGCCAGCGTCCCGGTCGTGTTGCAGCGACGCGGGACGTATTTCATTTAGCACACCTTGCGTCACGGCTCACCATCCTTGAACTTGGGGTGCTTCGTCTTCATGTGGCGCATCAGGTTCTGGAACGTCCGGTTGCAACAGGGGCACACGCCGTTGCCGACCCGGTTCTTGATTTTCGTGACCTCACCCTTCGCCGCCGACGCCTTCCGCTCCGCGGCTGCCTGCGCTTCCTTCGCCCGCTTCGCCTCGGCCTCAGCCCATTCAAGACGCGCCTTCTGGTTTGCGAGACTCTGCTCGGCGGCTTCGAGCTTCCTCTCGGCCTCGCTCTTGCCCTTGAACGCGCCCGAGTGTCCGTTCACGCAGTAGAAGCTCTGGTGGTCGTTCCGACGGGTGTTGTACATGTGCTCGGGCATCACGATCGTGACCCCGCAGTTCCAGCACGGACCCGCCGAGACGTACGTCTCGGAGAGCTGAATGACGGTGCCGGTCGAGCTCATCGGTCCCCCGCGTAGTCGATCATCTCCAGCACGAAGTGCCACGCGACGAGGGTCGCCATCATCGCAATCCCGAGCTTCATGACCTCGATTGCCATCGCTTCCTCCTCCGTTGACTAGAGAGCCCTGCGCGCGGGCTTCATGCGCGCCCCATGAACCAAGCTTGCAGTGAGCTGGAGCACCCGAGGCACAGGTCCAGCGATCGCGTTGTCGTGAGCGGCACGCGGCCTCCTGGGGCGTCGCGAGACGTGAGGCACAGCACCTTCACGCAGCGGAATACCTCCGCCCCGCATCGGTCGCAGGAGACCCAAGTTTGGGTTGCCATTCACGCGGCACCTCGGGCGCGCGGCTCCGTCCACCCTGGCTCGCGCCCTCTGCCGAAGGCGAGCCACTCCGCCGGCACCCTGAGCGCCTTGGCGAGCTTTTCGATCGACGCGAGCTTGGGCGACTCCCAGCGCGCCGAAGGGGTGCCCGTCTTCTCCAGGATGCCGACGTAGGCATTGCTCATCCCCGCGCGTTCGGCCAATTGGCGCTGCGTCCAGCCCCGTTTCTTGCGCGCATACCGTAGCCGATCCGGTAATGTCATGTGGCCTACGCGACTATCATGGCTCACATTAGTAAGCAACCACTCATTTCTAATGTGCTTACTGCACTAACCAGTGATATACCTGCCAGCCGTGGCGGAAACTATCGCGGCTCGCATCGACAGACTGGTCAAAGAGGCCGTGGCTGCTGGGAAATTTCGTTCCTCGAATCACTTCTGGTCGCCGGAGGATAAAGGGGGATGCGGGCTCAGCCGCTCCTACTTGTCGCAGTTCCGCTCACGTTTGCGGCACGACCCGACCGCGTCCATCACGTTCGACACTGCCGAGCGGATCGCGTCAGCCCTCGGAGTTCCAGCAAGCGCCGTTATCGGCGGCGACGCACCAGACGTCAAACGTGCGGGCGCGGGTGATCCGTACCCGAACCGGGCCCGGGCCATTGAGGCTGCGCGCGCCATGCAGCTGCCCGAGGCCGCCATCCAGCGCATCCTTCGGGAAGACCACGGGCACGACCTGAAGCGGCTGTCGTGGTTCCTGCGCATTTACGCCGAGTCCCAGACTCTGAAGTCCGCCGCTGGCAACCGCTAAAAGCGCGTCGAGCCCGCCCTCGTTCGCAGCCTCCGCGTCGAGGTCGAGCGCGTAGGCGAGCGCCAGGGCACGGCATTCGTCGTCGCCCGTGACCGTGAAGCACGGCTCAGCCGCGCGTGGTCCCGTGCGCCGATACAGAACAAGCGTTTCGTCCGTGAGAAGCCCCAGCATGAGACATTAACGTCACAGGGATTTCTCCGCGTCTAGACGGTTTCGTGCGTAATATGTCGATTGTAGCTTGCATTTTCGCAACACTCTGGAAACCACGGTAATCCAGCAAATCGACCGCGAGCCGCGTTACAGTGCTAATTCTGGGTTGCATATTCGCGTAACTAGCTTACTCTAGTAAGCATGAACTACGCCGTAGCCCGCGTCACCTACCCGGCCGAGTGCATCGCCTGCGGGCGTGAGCTCGGCGAGGATGCCCTCGATCCCGCCTCCGTCGCCTGCGACGGCTGCTACCAGGAGTCCGAAACCAAGGCCGCCTGGGCCCGCGAGCAAGAGCGCAACGACTGCTTCCGCTCCCTGGCGCACGACTGGTTCCGGGGAAGCGAGTACGAGCGCAAGCCCTACATCGTCGGCGCGTGGAAACCGGGGGTGTACTGATGCCACGCGATGCCGCACACGCGGATGGGGCGGGCCTCGCCCAGGCCCAGCCGACGGCCGCCGAGCACCGCGCCGCCGCATTGCAGCTGCTCGGCCAGGCCCAAATCCAAGTCGGCAGCGTCACCTATTGGGCCGAGCAAGGGGACTGCCAGGAGCAGCTCTATGCCTCCCTGAGGGTACTCGCGGCCCAGGTCGAGACCGCGCGCCAAGCGCTGGTCGTCGCCGAGCACGCGCGCTGAACACTGATACCTTGTAAAACAATTGTTTGATACTATAGTGAGGTCAACATGTCCGAACTGATGCCCTGGGACGAGAACCGTGACGGCACCGACGATGAGCTGGCGGCCGAGCTGGCCGAGCTCGAAGCCGAGGAGCGCGAGTGCATGGCGTGGGTTGACTCGCTGGCTGATGAAGAAAGCGAGCGCGAGGTTGGGCTCGCGGTTCTCGTGACGCGGCCGGGGCTCGCGAAGGCCCACTGCCGCCACGGCGCCTACGGGTTCGCGCTCGATGGAGAGACTCGCCGCGCCATCTGCCGCACGTGCGGGCACTCGTGGCTGATTGCCCTCGGCGCGGGCGATACCGATTACCTGCCAGCCGACCTTCCCGGGCTCGCTGTGCGCTGAAAGGAAAGAAAACCATGACCCAAAATAACGACACGTACCTGGAACGACAACTAGCCGCCAGCGTGCAAGAGCGGTCGCAGACCCGCGCCCTTCAGGTCGTGCCGCGCGCCGAGCTCGCCGCTGCCAATGACTCGGGCCCGCTTCGGTTCACGGCCGAGCAGGAGCGCATGATTCGCGACACCTGCGCGAATGGGGCGAGCGCCGACGAGTTCGCCGTGCTGATGGAGATTGCGCGCGTTCGCCGCCTAAACCCCTTGCTCCGACAGATCCATTTCGTGAAGCGCTGGGACAACAAGAGGGGCCGCCATATCTGGTCGGCTCAGATTTCGATCGATGGCATGCGCGCGGTCGCGCAGCGGACCGGCCGCTACAATGGGCAAGACGAGCCCGAGTACGGCCCGTGCAATGCCAAGGGCTTCCCCGAATGGGCCAAGGTCAAAGTCTATCGCAAGGACTGGGATCGCCCGGCGGTCGGCTTGGTCTTCTGGAACGAGTACGTGCAGACCACGCAAGGGGGGCAGCCGACCAGCTTCTGGAACGACATGCCCATGAACCAGCTGGCGAAGTGCGCCGAGGCGCATGCCTTCCGCAAGGCCTTCCCGGAGGACTGCGGGGGCTTGTACACGGACGTCGAGATGGAGCAGGCCACGCATCCGATCGCGATGGAGGCGCGCGCGGAGGACCCGCGTCGCAAGGCCATCACGGTCCATCCGAGCGATAGCGAGGAGGAGCCGCTCGTCGACCCCCAGCTCGCTGCCGAGGAGTTCCAGGCCCTGCGCGACACGCTCACCATGATTGAAAATTCGCTGCCCGGTTGCCGCGACTACGAGGGCGTGCTCATCCTGCGTGACCTGCTCGGCTCCGTCGCCAAGCCCTCGCCGCTCACGCGCGACATTCAGGCGGCACGCGATGGGGGGCTCTTGACCCCAAGCATGCACGCCGAGCTGAGCAAGACCTGGATGCGCTGCAATCGGCAGCTGGTGAAGCTCGAAAAGGACCTACCTGCGCCCGACGCTGCCGACTCGTTTCGCGACGAGGAGGAGTGAGCTATTAGGGGGCATGGCTGAACCCAATTGCCCCGAGTGCGCTCGCATGCTGGCTGAGATTTGCCGACTGAACTTCGCGCTCGGCCACGCTCACGGATCGCATACATTCCTCCGTGCTGCCGCTCAGTCACTTGTCGAATGGGGCGAAGCCGTAAGCCCAGGCCCGGCGCTAGAGACACGCCTAAGCGCACTCAGGGAAGCGCTCGCAGCTACCGATCCGTGCTCGCCCCTGCCTCGCCCATAGCGCAATCGACCGAGACTGCGGCGAACGTACAGCCGACGAACAGGCGCAGGCAGAGCAGCAGCAGGACTGCGCACACTGCGCTGAGGACGAGATCGGTGAGGCTCATACTGCGATCGCCGGCCCGTACTTGGCCGTAACCGCTGCGCGCCATGTCGTCGGCATGGCCGTAGCGGAGGCGCCCTTCAGCACGATGGCGTGCAGAAATTCGATGTTGGATTGTCCGTTCACGCCGCCGATGCGAAAGCCTGTCGTCGCCACATTGTCTCCGTAAGGGATTGTCGACAGAGACGGCTGGCTGCCTCGGCGAATCGAGTCGTTCGCGCTGTTGCTGAAGTAGACTTCCGTCGCCTCCCACGCGCCGAGGGGCGATGCCTGGTCGGGACCCACTGCGCCGTTGTACGCCACCATGTTCGGGACCACGTTGTTCAAAATCAGTGCGCCGATGTTGCCCCCCGGGTCCCCGCCGCTGAACACGCGCGCAAAATTGTTCCACGAAATCATGCGGTAAACGATACCGACGCGATAAGGCGTGATGCTCGGCTGGGGCAGAAGGAGCGGGGAGATCATGAAGTTGGTCAGGCCGTCGAAAATCAGGCCGGGGTTGCCTTGCGGGCCGGCCGATACGAGCGGCGGACTGCTCGTACTGAAGTGCTTTGCGTTGCCGCTCTGGTCGAGAAGTCCGCCGCATGTCGCCTTCCATGTGTCGCCTGCCACGAGACCGCCCCCGGTCGGTGTGATGGTGATGCCGACGGCCGCACCCGTGAGCGGGATCGGCACGCCCACCGCGCACGGTACGCCCGCCATCGCCGGGGTAACACCGATGCCGTCATAGTAAATGTCTGCTGTTCCGCCCGCCAAGAAGCGCAGCCAAATGGGCACGGCGAGTGCCAAGACCGGCCCAGTCAGGACCATCACTGTGCTCGATGCATTGCCCGCCACTGGCGACAGTGTGCCGGTATAGCCGAGGCCGCCAAGATCGGTCTGAGACGACAAGAGCACGTCGGTCGTGGGGAACAGGTCGGCGAAGTTCAGAGGCGGAGGCGGAGGCCCGCTGCCGCCTGCTGGCCAGTTGACGCCAGTCGGCCAATTTCCCCCTGTGGGCCAATTGACGCCGGTCGGCCAGTTCGTTGCGGTAGGCCAGCTCGGCATGGGCTCAGTTCGACTTCACGCGCTCGCCAGTGAGGGCGATGTTGGGGAACCAAGTGGCGGACTGCGGCGCCCCCCCGTTCACAAACTCGAGCTTCACGTCGTCGTACTCCTCGATGAGCAAGTCGAGAATGTTCGAGCTCGTGGTGATGGCTGGCACGGCGAAGGTGGCGATCTGCACCCATGCGACCTTGGTTGTGTCGCGCGTGGTGGCGAGCGCAGGGTTCGTGACGCGGGTCGAGCTCTTGTACAGGTTGAAGGTGCCTGCCCCGTTGTTGGCGACATCTACGACCAGGCGCTTCATGCGGTGCATGCCAACGTAGCGGGCGCCAGGGAAGGCCGTCACCGTGTCGAAGAACGGGTAGACCAGGGCATCTGCCCCAGGCGTGGCACCTGTGTAACGGATGATGGTGGTTTCTGCGCTCATGGGTGTGATCCTATCATGGCTGATTCAGGTAGTTTTCGATGATGCGTTGCTGCTCGGGGTCGATGGTTCCGGTGGCTCGTTCGCTGTTGGTGCGGGAGTCCATGGCGGCCCCTGTGCGCACGCCGAGCGCGCCGCGCCCCATGGCGAGGAGACCCGAGCTTGGGAGCAAGGAGCGCCCGAGCGGTTCGTTGGTGCGTCGTGCGGCTTCTGGGTTGAGCCCCTTGACGTTGGCCAGTACTTCGCCGTTCGGGCCGCGCGCTACGTCGCGCGCAAACGCGTCGGCGCGCAGTCCGGTGGCAGCGAGCATGCTGCGGACCAACCCTCTGCGGCTGCCGAGGTTGAGCTGTGGGGCGGCTGAGTCCTTGAGCGAGATGTAGGCCCGTGTGCCGCTCATGTTTTCTAGGGCGGGGCGTGCTCCTGCGCGGTCGGCTAGGCCGGCGACGGCGACGTTTGCGTGCATCCTGTCTTGGTCTAGGCGGCCGTAGTTTGTGATGGCGCTGGTTGCGGCATTTCGTGACGGCACCGACATGTGCTGGAAGAGTTCGTCTTCGGTGATTCCTGCGTGTCCCCGGTCTTGCTCTAGGCGGGTGAGCAGGTCGTGGTGCTTCTCTTTGAGAGCGCTCCATTCGGCGTTGGAAAACTGATCGCGGTCTTTCCGAACCGCCGCGATCAGCTCTTTCCAAATTCTGTCTGGATCGCCCAAACGACTCGCGGCTTTGCCCGTCGCGTCGATAGAGTCTTTCAGGCTCTCCATCGTCTGCGCGTCGTAGGGCCGCGCAGTGAGCATCACCATGTACTCGCTTTCGGGTACGCCTTTCTGAAGGGTGATCGGCGGCGGCGGCACGGATGGGAAAGGAAGGTTTCCCGCGAAGGACGGGAGCGGGCGCCCTTTCTGCTCTGCGGCCTTCGTAACCGGGGGCCCTTCCGGCGGACCCAACACGCGCTTCACGATTGATGGCAGGTCGTCTTTAGGCGTAGTGAAGGCGTTGGACGGCGGCGGCGGATTACGCAATAGCGGGTGCGCCGGCAGCGGCGGGCCGATCAGGTCGCTATCCTCCACCTGCGTGTAGGCGCTTTTGGTCGGCGGCGGAATGTCCGAGTCGAATCTTGGAACGCCGGGATCCGGAGGTATTGTAGGCGAGCGGGGGGCCGGCACTACTGAAATGCCCGGGGTGCTCACCTCATAGCCGAGGGCCCGAGCCTCGGGGACGCTGACGAGTCTCCCACCATTGCGAGCGGCTTCGGCGGCTGCATCTACAGCGAGCACCGGCTTCGCCTCCGTAATGCTCAGCACTAGCTTCCTGAGCTTCTCGTTCTCGTACGTGCCCAGGGCGTCGATCTTTCCTGGGGCGTACTTTTCGGCCGCCTCTGGCTGGCTTCGACGAAGGAGTTCTCCACGAGCTGTGTCGAGCACCTCGTTCACCTTCTGCCCGTTCATGAGGTTCGTGTCGGACGCGAGCGCTGCCGCCGTCTCCGCCTTAATGCGCGCAGTTGCCTCGGCTTGCTCTTTGACGGCTTGGTTGACGACGTGCGGCACCACGTCGGTTGCGGCGTACTCGACGGGATTACCCATGAGAGGCGGTATGCCCTTTTCCGGATCGCCAGAACGAAAGCGTTCGAGGATTTCGCGCACCTGACTCGATGGCTCGATGCCCGACCCGTAGCTGGTCGTCATGCCAGCGGCTTCGAGCTGCGGCAGCTCTTTGCCTAGCGGGTTCGTTGGCGCGCGGAGGTAGTTTCTATAGGCCAGCGCGGCGTCGGAAAGGCCCTCGCCAACAACGCCGCCTACCCCGCCTACTAGCGCGCCGCCAAGCAATCGGCCCGGCAGTTGATTGATGGCTTCCGGATTCACGTCATGCCCGCCGATGGCGTCAGCACCAATTTCGCCCATCGTGTTGGCGAGCATCTCGGTATCGGCGGCGACTGCCCCGGAGGCTGCTGCGGTCCCATAGCGACCGAGTGCGCCAGGCAAGAGGCGACTGATGCCAGGACCTAAGACCTTGGCTGCTTTGCCGGCTGCCCTTGCAGGCAGCGATCCAGGAAGCATTGACCCGATGACATTTCCCGCAGTGCCGGCCCCTGGCGAGCGCTCATAGCGCTCACGTGTTTGGGCTACCTCGTCCTGTCCGAGCAGTCGATCGGTGACGGCTTGCCCCAGCTCCATTGTTGGCCCAGCGTAGCCTCTAGCCACCCCTTCTGCGAAGGCGGCTGCGGTATCAGCAGATTGCATTAGATAGTTCTGCACCCCCTTCCAGCCGCTCTCCTGAGTGTAACTCGCGCGGGTGATTGACCGGTCTTCCGCTACCGCGCTTTCGTAGGCTCTCTTCCACTGCGCATCCTGATATATCTCGTAGGCGCGGTCGTAGGCCTTTGACCCTCGGAGCCAGTTCTGGGCTTTCAGCAAAGGGCCTATCTCAGCCTCGAACTGCTCCTGTGACGGCTCGAAGTACATCGAAGCAGAGCCGCCAGCGAGCGGGTCCTTGGCCATGTTCTTCGCGAGCACGGCGAGCGGGTTCTGCGACTTTGATGTGTACTCGGTCGGGATGGTGAACTTCTTCAGCTTGGAGGCGTTCGGCAGCGAGAAGTCGACGTTCTTGTCCTCATCCAAAAACGCTGGTGGCGTGGTGAAGCTTGGCGTCGGCTCGATAAGGGGCGGCGCCAGCAGCCGCGTCTCGTCTTCCCCCGACAATCCTTCGCCTGGCTCGGGAGGCAAGTACGTACGTGGCGCCCGCGGCGTTTGCGTCGCGGGCGCTTGGCTCGGCGGCTTTGGCGCCTGCGTCTCGATGAACTGACCGAGCTTGGAGTCTCCGCTGAGGGATGCGCCGGTCCCCGTCGACTCCGATTGCGCAATGGCTTCAGCGGGCGAAGCGGGGCGCTGCGCGTCTTCGTACTCCTGCATGCGAGTACGAACCGTTTCCCGGTGCTCTGGTGGGATTTGATCCCAGGAGCTTTTTGCGAGGTTGTACTCCTCCTCGGTGTACTTCATTAGCCGCCCCACAATTTAGACAGGCCCGGCTTTGGCGCGGCGCCTGCTGGTGGGGCTGCCGGCTTCGGAGCAGGCGCCGCTTTGGGAGGCGCTGGAGCAGCCGCCTTCGGAGCAGGAGCCGGAGCCTCGGCCTTCGGGGCCGGGGCCCTGGGCGCTGCCGCGGCGCGAGGGGGTGGAGCCGCCTGCGGCTGGTCTTCGTCGGGTACGTATTTCCCGCCGGTGGGGAACTCGAACATCCGTCTGTAAACGTAGTCACCAGCCTTTTTCTGCACGTCTGACCCGAAGTGTTCCGTCGCCATCTGGGCTGCGCTTGCGGCTTCGATGGCGAGGGACTTCCTATGCTTCAAGATGTTCGCGCGCTCGGTCCGGATGTACTGCATGAACTGGCGCTTGTAGTTTTCGGTAAGCTTTCCCCCGTTCGTCCACAGGTTGATTTTGTTCGCCATCTCGTCCCACTTGCCGGCGGACGCGGTGATGCCTTCTTGCTCAGACTCGCGGGACGCTTTGCCGGTCAGCGCGAGCAGCTCCAACATTTGAGTGACGCGCTCACCCGTTGGATTTCCCTCACTGAGCAGTCTCTCCATCCGGCCGAACGTCGTATCGAGTTCATTGAGCGCTGGCAACTTGTGGCCCTTGCGCTCCGACTCGATGATTTTGTCCGCGTGTTCGAGCCACTTGTCGTTGCGGGCATCGTCGTATTTTACCTGAGCGGGCACACGGCCTCCCATGTTCGCCCGTGCCGCTGCGATCCGATCTTTTCCAAGGTCGCGCTTCACCACGTTGCCGACGTTGTGGTCCCAGATGTCGCTCATCCTCTTTTCGATCTCTTCGATCGGCTTCTGCCCGATTACCGAGCGCCCCCATTCCTCTACAGCACGAGCCACGGCCTGTTCCTGGGGTGTAGCAGCCATCATCGACAGCGACTGCCCGAGCTGTTTCACGATGGCCTCGTCGCGCGGGTTGCGCGATACCATCGGTATGACGCTGCCATCCGGCAAGACGAACTCAGCATCCTCGTCGACACTGAGCGTTTTCCTCTCGGCCTGGCGGGGACTGATGCCAGGCAGCAAATGGCGCACACCCGGCCTCATGCCGTAGGGTGCGTTCACCTTGGGCGGAGCAGGTGGTAGCGGACCGAGCGGGCCCTTGGCGAGCGGCTCCGCCGCTGCTGATGGGCGCATGCCTGACTTCGGCGGGATGAAGGTGTCACCCTGCCAAGTGCCGCCATCACCAGGACCCTTCGAGTACTGGCTTTCGCCGCTGAACGTCTCGTGGCCGTGCTGCTTGAACGTGTCGGGGAAGTGCCCCTCGGCACCGGGCTCGCGACCGATACCAGCCTTGAACGCGCCTCGGTAGTCGTAGTGCGAGCGCGGATCGTCGATATCGTGGACGTTGTTCTGCTTGAGCCATGCCTCGAATGCGGCCTGCTCTTCGGGCGCAAGCTGAGTCGTCTCGGGCGTCGAAGCGGTGGCTAGCGGAGCGAACGACGCGACCGAGCTTGGCGCCACGGGCCGGCGCAGGCTCGGCGCGAGCGCGCTACCAGGAATGAGCCCTCGGGGTCCTGCGTCGGTCATTGTGCCCTCAGGCTCTTGCCGGGCAGCAGCGGCCTCGTGGGCACAGGGGGCGCCACGGTCGGCGGAGCCGCGAGCGCGCCCGATTCACGTTGCACCGCCTCGGCGATGGCGCGGTCCAAGAGCTCCTTCTCGGTCGGCGGGTGCCAGTCCATGTCTCGGTAGAACTGCTCATCGTCGCTGGCCATGGGACGCGCAGGCGCGGGCGGGCGCGCGGGCGCCGCGAGGGGTGGCTGCTTGCCCTCGATCCAGTCCATGTTCTGGGTCTTGTTGATGAAGGGAATACCCTCGGTGGGCGACGTGACGGTGCCGGGGCGTGGGCCCGTAGGCGGCGGAGCGGGAGCTGCCCCAGGCGGGGGCGCTCCGTTGGTGGGCGGGAAGCTCGCGGTCGAGCGAGGCATTGGGCCCGCTGGCGCTGCCCTCATGGGCGGCGCTGCCTCTGCCTCAGCGACAGGCGGGAAGCCCGCGGTAGGGGGCGGCGAGCGCGGGGGCACCGGCGAACGGTCTACTGGCGGCGCGGCTGGCGGAGCAGCTGGCGGAGCGGACGGCGCAATCCGGCTGCCCTGCTTCTCGAAGTCTTCGACCGAATTCTGCTTGGAGCGCACGGTGACACCGCGCTTTTCGAGCTCACTGTTCAGGAAGTCGTAGGCGACTTGGTCTTTGCCCTCCTTGGCTCGGTGCGCCGCTTCGATGAGGTCGCGCGTGTCGGCTGACTTGAGTCGGTCTTGGCTGAATTCCTGGCCGGCCCGCAGGCGCTGTTCACCCGCTTCGCCCACTGCCGTGTTGCGCTTGCTGATGTCTTCGTGGCTGCGGTTGCTCCGCTCGGTCTCGGTTTGCGAGCGCGCCTTGAAGGCGTTGTCTTCGTCCGACTCGCGCCTCCGGTCCGTCGCCTGCGCGCGGTCCCGCATGGCTTGGGTGAGCATCTGCGCGTACTGCGGGTTCGCCTTGCTGGCCTTCGGATCGAGCGCGACGGTCGGCATGCCAGCGAAGAAGCTGGGGTTGACTCCTTTGATGGCCATCAGTTTGCCTTTGGTTTGTTGGCTGCTTCTCTGGCGTCTTCGGCCGTCCTAAAGTTACCGTAGTTGGTGGCGCCCTGGTTCAGGGCGTCCTTGAACGAACCCATGTCTTCGTTGGCCTGATTTGCGTCAGCGTTGGCGTGGCTTACCTGATCGTTTGCGTTGCCCGCGAGCACGTTGTTCGCAGCGTCGGTCGCATCACCCACACCCTCGATGGCCTTGCCGGTGCTGTCCGTCCAGTTGCCAGCCTTGGCGGCGGCGACGCGGAAGTTGTCGTCGAACAGCTGCTGGGTGCGTCCTTCGCCTGCGTCCTGATTCCTGAAGGCGATGTCGGACAAGCCCTTCGCCCAAGAGAATTCGAGTGCGTTCTTGCGCGCGTCGCTAGCGTCGGAAGAGCCCGCGAGATTGCCCTCCTGCGCGTAGCGGTCGAGCCCGTACTGCGCGTTCGCCTTGGCCTCGTCGGCGCGGAGTGCCATCTCGGCCGCGCCAATCTGGCCGGTCGCATTGCTCGAACCGTACGAGCCGCGCGCCGACATGGCGTTGTCGATTTTGGCCGACGTGAGCTTGCTGGCGTAGTCGTAGTAGGGCGACAGGTCTTGCGGCTGCGACGAGCGGAACTTGTCGAGCGTGACCTTCGCCTCGTTGCTGGCAGTGGGGATGCCGTGCTCGTTGTAGTAGGCGTTAATGGAGTCGGCGACGCTCTCGCCCTTGCCCTCCTTGGTCAGGTCGATGCCGCTCGATGCGAAGGGCGTGGCGGGAGCCGCGGGAGCTGCGGCGGCTTCAGGTTTCTTCTGCGCCGCGTGCGACTGCTGCCAGGCTTTCTTGGCCGCGTCGTTGCGCTTGGCCATGTCGTTGCGATTGCGCCACGAGTCCCACTGGGTCGACCCGTACTCGTACGGGTTGTCGTTGTCTGGCGCGGCGGGTCCCCAGGTCGGGTTGTACGCATACGAGCCCGCTGGTGCGTTAGGGTTGGAGAACCCGGCGTAGGCTGAATCGATCTGCGCCTGCGATGGGATTGGA
>Ga0247777_1000053_pt1 | contig 45207 bp, 71 predicted proteins | sample UWRJL154409C5_FD_179937 | JGI IMG/M metagenome (GOLD analysis project Ga0247777, IMG submission 179937) | Plant litter microbial communities from Arlington Agricultural Research Station in Wisconsin, United States - UWRJ-L154-409C-5 | ecosystem: Environmental > Terrestrial > Plant litter >... | reverse complement strand
CGGACGGGCTTTCGGAGGAAGAGGAGGAAAACTTCTACGAAGCGTGGGTGAGCATCGATCCTCCGGAAGGTCCCGGATATCAGCTCTGGGAGACCACCACGGAGGGATCTCCCGCTTCTCCGGTTTTTCAGACTGCGGGGGAGCTGGTGCGGTGGATGACGGAGAATCCCTGCATGTTCGCAGGCTCAATGATGTCCAGCTTCGAGGCGGGGATGCGCTTCATCGAGGCAGGGTGGTCGCCTTCGATGGTTTCTTCGCCCGAGCGTGGGTTGGAGAGCGGCGCGGAGTATGTGGGGCGGGAGCAGTGATTTTGACGTTTGAGGTGCTTGGCAAGCCACGTCCGAAGGGATCGATGGTTTGCCAAGGTGGCCGGCAGCACCACATGATCGAAGACAATCCCGCCTCGAAGCCGTGGAAACTGGAGATGATCCGGCAGATCCGGCGCGTTACGGGGATTGTGCCCGTCAAGGCGGGAAACAAGATCATCGGGTGGGAAGACGGCATGGGGCGCTGGGAGCCATATACTGGCGCGGTGCGCGTCTACGCGGAATGTCGCTTCGAGCGTCGCGTGGGGGCAGATGGCTCGATTATCGAGATGCATCGCGGTGGGATCGAGGATGCCACCGATATCGGGGATACGGACAAGCTGTATCGCAATATCGGGGATGCGCTGGAGCAGAGCGGTTTGCTGGCGAATGACAGGCAGGTCCTCTCCTGGCCGGGTGAAGGCAAGCGCTGGTGCATCGGGCGTGAGTTGCCTGGCGTAATTGTTAAGGTTGTTTCCTGTGGCTGAGGTGGCGTGGGAATGGGAGGAGCCCGCGGAGGTGGAGGCGTCGCACCTCATGAGCTGCCAGTGCCGCGGCTGTGGCACTGGCACGCTGGCCACTCCGGAGCACGTTGCGGATGCCCTGTGCGGCCCGTGCCGGGGCGGAGGCGCCGTGGGAGTGCTGGGTGCCTACTCGCCCGTCGTGGGCTACCCGCGCTCCTCCCAGCGTCGGGAGGAGCTGGGAGCAAAGTTGGAGCACCCGGCGCCGGAACTCCCGGGGCACTGGTGCGAGTCGAGGGAGCACGCCATACCGAAGGTGGTGGAGAAGCTGGTGGTGGCCGCGAAGGGTGGTGGCTGGGAGGTGCGCGTGTCGCACTCCCGTGGCACGGGGATGCACGGCACCACGGGGAAACCCACCAGCATCCGGGAGATCTGGCAGCTCGGCTTCGGCCGGCACCCGGAGCGTGGGGAGCAGGCGTGCGCGGCGTACTCCGTGCCGGGAGGGTGGGGGAGCATGTGGATCTGGGGGAAGCGCCGGACCTTCTGGAGCGTGCCCACGCTGGCGGACCTCGGGGAGTGGCTCGCTGGCGTGGGTGTGGACTGGTATGCCGGCGTGGAGCAGCGCGTGGCCGAGGTGGCGGAGGCGAAGGAGGAGCACGCCGCTGCCGTGAAGCTGGTGCGCGAGCTGGGGATGGCGGAGGCTGTGCGCTCCTTCGGGCTGGAGCTGGAGATCCCGGAGTTGTATGAGTTATTCAAGATCAAGGAGAGGAAGACGAAGGAGGGAGCACGCTAACCGTTAACAAACCTTTCTGGTGGAGACCAGTTGACATCTGAACTGGGTGTGGCTAGACTACTGGTATGACGATGACGCAGGAGCACACAGAGCGGGCCGAGATCGAGCGCATGATCGCTGCCGAGGCAGGTCACGACCTGGGGTGCTTCGAGGCGAACGCGGAGGTGATGATCGAGCAGGGCTTGATCGAGGATGGCGAGCTGGGGGAGATCACCACCTCGGGTGTGGCGATGGAGGTGCAGATGTTCCGCGAGCTGGCGGAGGGCACCCGCAAGTGCGAGTGCCAGATCGTGTGGACCGCGGAGATGATCGCAGCGGAGGTTGCCGCTTTCGAGGAGTGAGGGGGCGGGGGCGCGGGGGCGCCCCTCTTTAGTTCAGATATCAACTGACACGTTTCAATCGGGTTATCAGATCAGGGATAGGGGAAAAGATCATGGCGAACTACAAGGGCATGAACAAGACCCAACTCGGCAAGGTGGCCGCGGAGCGCTCCATCGCCGGCCGCTCGAAGATGAGCGTCAAGGAGCTGAGCGAGGCTGTGCGCAAGGCCACACAGAGCGCGCCCACGCCGATGGGCAACGGCAAGCGTGAGGCTGCGTACCGGGCGCAGAACGGCAGCGTGAAGCTCACCCCCGCGCAGATCCGGCGCGCGACGCACAAGGCTGGCAAGGTGGCGGGGCGCGGGGCGTAGAGTTGTAAACCTTCTTAACAGAAGGCGTTCAGCGTTTGCATCGAGTAGCTGCGCTGAACACGCGAGTACGTCAGATGGCTGTGCTGGGGCGCGCGATCTATGATCGGCTGACAGGGCGTACCGGAAGCGATGGCGCCCCTCCATAAGCTACCCTGGCAGACAGACCTGTCTAGTGAGCCCCCGTGGGAGTTGATCATCATGAGTGCCGGCGATGAGCTTGCCCGTGCCATGAGGGAGCGCCGTGGACAACGGGGCGCAGCTCGCTACGAAGGGCGCAACGGCCAGGTTTGGCGCCTGTACACGGTCTATCGCCAGAATCAAGAGCAGATCGCGGATGATCTCGGAATTTCGCAGCAGCGCGTTTCTGAGATTATCCGCGAAGTTCGTGCCAACATCCCCGCGCCGGACCTCGATGAGATGCGGCAGCAGAGTCTGGGGCTGTACGCGGAGCTGACTGAGCGCGCGCTCGAGATCGCAGATCTCGCGGCTGCCCCCGTGGCGGTGGGCAAGGATGGCTCGATCTTCTATGACGAGAACGGCGAGGTGGTGCGCGACTACACCGGCAAGCTGCGCGCGATCGAGACGGCGGCGAAGATGGACGCGGAGACCAGGAAGCTCATGGGGCTCGACGCTGCCGGCAAGCTGGAGATTCAGGGCAGCGTGCGCTACGAGCTGGTAGGCATCGACCCTGAGGACCTGTCGTAGGGGATTGCTCTCCTGGCCGGCGCACTGCTGTACTTGATTTCTCGGCTTCCTCGCTGGTAACCAGTTGACATCTGAACTGGGTAAGACTACGCTGTTGGTATGAAGCTGATGGAGAGCATCAAGGGCACGGTCGAGATGGCGGACGGAACCAGCCGTGAAGCGTACCGGAATACGTATCGTCACATGGTCCAGGTAGACGGTGGCGCATCGATGCGCGAGGTTACCGAGACCCGCATCGAGTTTCGGCTTTTCGGTAACATAAACAACCGCCGTGGAAACGGCTGGCGGAAAGCCAGTGACAAGCAGGCGGGCACGTTCAACGACCGGGGCTGAGCGCGAGGCAGCCCGCCTCATCGAGAAGATTCGGGATGCGGGCTTGTCTCAGGGGGTTGCTCCCCTGGCCGGCGCACTGCTGTATTTGATCTCTCGCCTGCCTCGCTGGTAGCCAGTTGACATCTGAACTGAGTGGGGCTACACTTCTGGTATGACGATGACGCAGAACCTCCCGAAGACGCAGGCGAAGGCGCTGGAGATCCTCACCGCGGCCGGCGAGCTGGAGCGCACCGCATTTCAGCTCGCGGGCGCGAACGGTAACGCGATTGACTCGCTGGAGCGCAAGGGCCTGATCATCGGCGAGACGCGCGACTTCCTGAACGAGCTGTTTTTCTCCGGCCCGGAGATCATGCCGGGGCGCTTCTACCGGGTGGCCTGATCCACCTAGCCCCACCCAGTTGACATCTGAACTGGGTGGGGCTACACTTCTGGTATGACGAAGAACGAAGCTCCGAAACTCAGCCCCGCCGCTGCCGCCATCGACGCTCAGCTTGAGATCGGGACGATCCTGATGGACGTCAAGTACCCGCACATGGGTGCCTCGAAGGTCATTTCGCTGGTGGGCAAGAGTGGCTCCCCGAAGTCCATCACGGTGCGCGAGGTTGGCGACGGCGCCCGTGACCAGGATCTGATCATCAACCGGCGCTCACTCGGCGGTTACCGCATCGCCTGATCAACCCGACCCCCGCGCCGTACGATGGGCGCGGGGGTGATCCATGTCTACCGACGTACTGACGAAGCGGCTGGAGCTGCGCGGGGCATCGCGTGAGCTGTTCAGCCGGCGCGAGGATGAGGTGCTGATCTGTGGCGCCGCGGGCACGGGCAAGAGCTTCGGCGCGCTGTGGAAGATCCACATGATGTGCCTGAAGAACGGCGCGTGTGTGCGTGGATGCAAGATCGAGCACGAGCACCACGATCGCGGGATGCGCGCTCTCATCGTGCGCAAGACTCACAACTCCCTCACATCCACGGGTTTGGTGACGTTCAAGCAGCACGTAGCGGTAGAAGCGCTCTCAATGGGCTTGCTGAAGTGGTACGGGGGATCGGGCGCGGATCCGGCGCAGTTTATCTACGGTAACGGATCACAGATCATCGTGGGCGGGATGGACAACGCCACGAAGATCATGTCATCTGAGTACGATGTGATCTTTGTGCAGGAAGCTACAGAGTTGAGCATCACTGACTGGGAAAAGCTCACTTCGCGCCTGCGTAACGGGCGCATCTCATTTCAGCAGATCCTCGCAGACTGCAACCCAGAAGGTCCGGATCACTGGCTCAAGCTCAGATGTGACGAAGGTAAGACAGTCATGCTGTATTCGCTGCATCAGGACAATCCGATCCTGTTCGATGCAGCCGGCCAAGCAACCGAGCGCGGCGAGTCATATCTGAAGAAACTTAACAATTTGACGGGCGTTCGCAAGTTGCGCCTTCAAGGTGGGATATGGGCTGCCGCGGAGGGTGTCATCTACGAACGGTGGAATCCCGCCGTACATCTCGTGGATCGCAAGGTGCTGCCGAAGGACTGGCAACGCATCTGGGGCATTGACTTCGGGTACGTCAACCCGTTCGTGTGGCAGATGTGGGCGATCGATCCGGATGGGCGTATGTGGCTGGAGAAGGAGATCTACCAGACACAGATGCTCGTGGAGGACATATGGAAGCAGAAGATCAAGCCCTGCATCACGAAGCAGGATGGCGAGACGTGGAAGTATCCAAAGCCCGACTGGATCATCACGGATCACGACGCAGAGGACCGCGCCACCTTCGAGAAGCACAGCGGGCTGCGCACCGTGCCGGCCATTAAAGACGTGAGCCCGGGCATTCAGGCGATGCAGAAGCGGATGGCGGAGAATCGCCTCTTCGTGTGTCGCGATTCACTGGTGGAGCGTGACCCGCGCCTCACTGACGCATCGCTGCCGATCGGCTTCGCGGGCGAGGTGACGGGCTATGTGTGGAAAGCTAAGCCGAACAGCTCTGGCACGACACAGGACAAGCCGGCGCCGGATGAGCCCCTGAAGCTGAACGATCACAGCATGGATACGGCGCGCTACGTGGGCGGCTACCTCGATCTTCGCCAAGCCCCACGCGCGCGCCGTATGTAGCTCAGCGCACCCAGGATTTCGGTACGGCACTGTGAGGCACGTCGTGTGCCGGATCGGCGTGGCGCCACCCGGAATACTCGCCGCGCTCGCTGTTCGCCGTGCAGTAGACCACCGCCTTGCCGCACGGGCGGTTGCCCTCGTTCTGGATCTTTACTGCGCAGGTCTCTGTCATGCCTACAGCCTACCACAGACCAGTTGACATCTCGACTGATCATGGCTAGTCTGGTGGTATGAAGAAGACGCCACGCCCCATCCAGCCGGTTCCCCCGACCAACCCTGCGGACGTCGACACGTCGTGCGCAGGCAGGCACGTCCCCGCTCCCGCGGACAAGCGCTGCGGGACGTGCGGGACGTGGGGTCAGGCAGACAGCGCCGACAACGACTGATGGCGAAGGAAGGCGAGGATTACCCCCCGCCCCCCGAAACACCACCCGAAGATCCACCCGAACGCAAGGGAAGGAAGCGATCATGACCGATGCTCGTATCGAGCAGATCCGAGCCCGCAAGGCGGCCGGCAAGCCGCTCAGCCTCGGAGACCGCAACTACCTCGCCGCTGCCGCGCAGCAGGCGAAGGCCAACATCAAGGCGCGTAAGGAGAGTGGGCGCTCGTGAAGCGTCACCCGTGCCTGAAGTGTGACCGCGAGTACGGCGGGATCGAGGCGCACTACTGCACTACGGGAAGAGTGCCAGCGCCGGGGAAGTGTTGCGGCGCTCCGTACGGCGACACGAAGAGTCACTACTGCTACAAGACGGGGAAGATCTCGTGAGCGGAAGGCACAACTGATGGCGAAGACGAAGACTTGCTCCAACTGCATGGGTGAGGGCAAGGTGTGGAACGAACGCACCAAAAAGAACGATCTCAAATGCCCTGCCTGCGATGGCAGGGGGTGGGTACGCACCGATCTCGTCTGATCATCACAAGCGGAAGCCGGCGCCGGGTGCGCCGGCTTTTCGCTGTCCGGGTGCTACCATCACGATCATGCGGTGGGAGCGGTTGGCAGCGGTGCGTACCCTCGTTCTCACGCTCGCCGGCTTTGCCTGCCTCTCCCTGGCCGCCTTCCTGGTGCACACGGTGGCAGGCTTCGCGGTGCTCGGCGTGCTGCTGCTGCTGCTCGAAGCGTTGACAGGCCCGGATCGGCCAGGAGGGGCAAGGCGATGAGGGATACTGAGTACCTCGCTGAGCGCGACCCTGCCGACCCGTTCGGCCTGACGTACGCACAGCGGATGCACAGCGACTTCGATGACAACTTCGCGCGCATGATGATCGGTGGCTCTGGCGTTGGATCTCCTTGCGGATTGATCAGCGCCCCCGTTTACCTCGCGTCTCGCACCATCGATGGTGAAGTGGTGGAGAGTGCGTAGTCTCCTCGGGCCAGTCGTGAACCGCTCGCCGGTTCCGCTCACCGCGCTGCGTGCACCATCGAACTCCCCGTTCCTGCGCCTGTTCGGGCGCAACCGTGATGATCGCCTGCTGAAAACGATGGAATCCGTGGGTACGGTCTTCGCCATCGTGAATCGCATCACCACCGCGGTTGCCAAGCCGGATTGGCATCTCTACCGCAAGGCTGCGAGCGGGCTCAAAGAGGACCGCACCGAGGTTACGAAGCACGCTTGCATCGACTTCTGGGAAATGCCGAACAAATTCATGAATCGTCGCAGATTCATGGAGGCGGCAGGGCAGCACATCGAGCTGGTGGGCGAGAACGCGCTCATCACCGCGCACGCGAACGTCGGGAAATGGAAACTTCCTATCGAGATGTGGCCCGTTCGCCCGGATCGCATCACGATCACGCCCGATCCGTACGATTTCATCAAGGGCTACGTCTACACCTCGCCGGATGGCGTGCCGATGCCGCTGGAGCCTGACGAGGTGGGGCGCATCGTGATGCCTAACCCCACCGACCCTTACCGCGGCTTGGGGCCGGTTCAGTCGATTCTCATGGATATCGACAACGTGAAGTATTCCAGCGCGTGGAATGCCGCTTTCTTCGAAAACAGCGCTGAGCCCGGTGGTGTCATTCAGGTGCCCATTGCCCTGAATGACACGGAGTTCGATCGCCTGCGCTCGCAATGGGATCAGGACCACAAGGGTGTGAGCAAGGCGCATCGCGTGGCCATCCTCGAATCTGACGCCAAGTGGGTCTCAAACTCCATCACGCACCGCGAGATGCAGTTTGCAGAAATGCGCACGATCGGGCGCGATGTCATCCTCGAAGCGTGGGGATTCCCGAAGGGGATGCTCGGCATCGTGGAGGACGTAAACCGCTCCTCGATGGAGGGCGTGGAGTACCTCTTCGAGCAATGGATTGTGAGCGAGCGTCTCGATCGCTGGCGCGACTTCCTCAACTTCGAGATCCTTCCGCAGTACGGCAACACCGCGGAGGGGCTGGAGTGGGACTTCGACTCCCCCGTGCCGAAGAACAGCGAGCAGGAGAATCAGGGCATCACCGCGCGCACCACCGCGCTCGCGCTCCTCACGGAGAAGGGTTTCGAGGCAACGGACGTGCTGGAGTACCTCGGTCTGCCGGCGCTGAAGTACACGAAGCCGGAGCCCCCCACGATCGTTGCTCCTCCGGGCGCCGGCACTGCGAAGGAGAAGGTGGGCGGGGATGCGTAGGAAGTGCTCATGTTGTGGTGGTGTGCGCGCGGAGAAGAACGGCGTGCTCATCTGCCCTGTCTGTGACCTTGGCTTCGTGCGTGCTCCGGTCATTCCCGGCAAGCCGCACATCGTGGGCGAGAGCGGTCCGGAGATCGTGGAGGGCAGCGATGGCTGAGCGGCGCTACGGCCAGGAGCAGGCTCCGAAGGTGATGCGTCCCGCGCGTCCATCGACTGCGCCAGCGTCCCCGCCTTCAGGTGGCAAGAGGTGCGGGCATCGCTGCAAGGATCATGCATAATGGCACGCAGGTGGGTGGCCGTTGAGGAGGATGACGACAATGCATGTGAACCGTGCGCCAAAATCGACGGAACAACCTACCGAAACCGCGAAGACGCGTGGAAAGACTATCCCAACGGAGTTGGGTACAAAGACTGCATCGGCGCGAAGTTTGGCAATTCGTGCCGTGGGCGGTTGGTCAAGCGCCGCGGTGCGGAGAATCAAGGGGATTCGATGAGCAAGCTGACGGCGCACGTTTCCAACCTCCTCGCGTCCAACGCATCCATTCTCGCGCAGTTGACTGCAAACCGACGCGCGCCGGTTATCCGTGACAGCTATCCCGCGGATTGGTTCCGGATCGAGAATGTGAGCGCCGAAGAGGCTTCGGTCTACATCTACGATGAGATTGGCTTCTGGGGCACCAGCGCCGCGGGATTCGTGGAGCAGCTCAACGCCATCTCCACGCCAAAGCTGAACATCCACATCAACTCGCCGGGCGGGGACGTTTTCGACGGCGTGGCCATCCACAGTGCGCTCATGGCGAGCAAGGCGCACGTCACCGTCTACATCGATGGCATCGCGGCCAGCGCCGCCTCCTTCATCGCCATGGCCGGCGACAACATCGTGATGGCACGCAACGCCACCATGATGATTCACGAAGCCAGCGGGCTCGTGTGGGGAAACAAGCGCGATTGCAAGAAGCAGATGGAGCTTCTGGACAAGCTGGATAACAACATCGCGGACATGTACTCCCTTCAGGCCGGCGGCACCATCGAAGAGTGGATGGCGCGTATGGAGGCGGAGACCTGGTATACCGGCCAGGAGGCGCTAGCGCTGGGGTTGGTCGATGAGATCACCTCCCCCGATGAGGAGGAGAGCGTTCCCGGTCCGGAGGAGCCCCCCATGAATCGGCTCTCCTTGGCCGCCTTCAACTTCGCCGGCCGCGCCGAAGCGCCCGCGCCAGTGATCCCCGAGCCTGTGGAAGATGTGCTCTGCGAGTGCCCCGACGCTCCCAATTGCGAGCACAACGGCATTCCGCAAGAAGATGTGGATGGGGACGAAGATCGAGCGTGGGCCTTGAAGGTCGCGCTAGCACACAGCACATCGAGAGCCTGAGGAGGCAAACCCTATGGCTACCAAAACGGCCATCCCCACCAGCTCCGATGAGCTGATGGAGCTGATCTCTGACAAGAAGCGCATGGATGCGGTCTACGGCGATCCCGTCCAGTACGTGGAATTCCTGAACAACTACGCCGCGGCGACGAACAAGTCACAGGACATCGAGCGGATCGTGGATGAGCGTCTTCAGGCTGGCCTGGCCAGCTTCGAGCGCGAAACCGGTTCGCAGATCCGCAAGGGGAAGACTGCTGCCACCGCGCGCGACGTGCGCGAGATGAAGCAGACCGGCGCGGCGTACAACGCCAAGGCTGCCGGCGCCGTGCTCGATGGGGAGTTCTCCAGCATGGAGGATTTCTTCGGCACGATCAACCACCGCACCGATCGCCGCGAGGAAGCGGTGGCGGAGCGGATCGGCAAGCTCCGCAACGCGCTCAGCTCCAACGTCCCCAGCGATGGCGGCTTCCTGATCCCGGAGGAGTTCCGCAGCGAGTTGCTGCGCGTGGCGCTGGAGACTGCGATCGTTCGCCCGCGGGCGCGCGTAATCCCGATGGCTTCGGCCAGGGTGGCGCTCCCGATGCTGGACAGCACGTCCAACGCGTCGAGCGTGTTCGGCGGCGTCATCGCCTACTGGACGGAGGAGGCTGCCGCGCTGGTGGACTCCTCGCCCACCTTCTCGAAGGTGGTGCTGGACGCCAAGAAGCTCACGCTCTACAGCGACATTCCGAACGAGCTGGGTGACGACAGCGCGATCTCGCTGGAGGCTTTCCTCGCGGAGGCGTTCCCGGAGGCGGCGGCATGGTACGAGGATGCAGCCTTCCTCGCCGGCACGGGCGAGGGTGAGCCCCTGGGTGCGCTGAGCGCGACCAACCCCAGCGTCATCGCGGTGGGCGCGGAGGGTGGCCAGACGGCGGCCACCATCGTGTGGGAGAACATCGTGAAGATGTACGCCCGCATGCTCCCCGCGTCGCTCGGGCGCGCGGTGTGGGTCATCTCGCCGGACGTGTTCACGCAGCTCGCCACCATGAGCCTGAGCGTGGGCACGGGTGGCTCGGCCATCTGGTTGAACAACGGCGCGGCTGGCCCGCCCATGACCATTCTGGGGCGCCCGGTCATCATCACGGAGAAGGTGGGCTTGCTGGGTACTCAGTCGGACATCTCCTTCGTGGACTTCAGCTATTACCTGATCGGCGACCGGATGGCGATGACGGCGATGACTTCGCCCCACTACAAGTTCGGCAACGATGTCACCTCGTACCGCGTCATCGAGCGTCTCGATGGCCGGCCGTGGCTCCAGAGTGCGATCGCGCCGAAGAACGGCGGCTCGACCCTGAGCCCGTTCGTCCAGCTCGCGACGCGCGCGTAATCCCCCACCTGAACAGGGGCGCCGTTCCTGCCCCCATCCCCAGCGAACGGCGCCCCGTCCCAAATGTCAGCCAGCATTGACACCCTGGCACCCTACGAAGGGAATACGTCGTGTTCACTGAGCTTCTTGGCCAGGTCAACCTGGCCACCAGCGCCACCACCGCCGCGCTGCGTTTTAACATGAAGGACAGCGCGGGCCTGACGATCGTCGTCATCGGCGCATCGGCCGGCGCCGTCACCATCACGGAGGCGAACGCCAACACCGGCGGCACCTCGCAGACGATCCCCTACCGGCCGTACTACTACGAGCAGACGTCCGGTACGTGGAGTGCCCGCCTCCTGGCCGGATCCAACGGCACGGTGACGCTCGCGCAGTCGCTCACCGCGATCTACATCCCTCCGGGCGCGCTGAGCGACGGCTTCAAGTGGATCGCTGCTTCGCACGCCTCCGGCAGTTTCGTCTACATCTCGGAGGGTCTGGTGCAGCGCAAGCCGGCCAACCTCCGCGCTGTGAACGCAGCGTAAGGGGGGCATGACGATGCCGAACTTCCTTCAGGGCAATCAGGCACGAACTCTGGTGCTCGGTGCGCGCGCGGCGCGCGCCGCGGCACTCCAGCCCCAGACCGCGCAGGCGGCCATCTTCAACGTGGTGGGCGGAAAGGTCATGGTGACTTCCCTCATCGGGGAGGTTGTCGTGGCCACGCCTGCCACCACCAACACGCTCAAGGTGACGGGTAACCCCACCTCGGGTACCGATGTGGACTGGACAACGGCAACTTCTACCGCCTCCAAGGAGGTGGGCGCCGTCATCTCGCTGCCCGTCACCGCGGGCGGCGCGCTGATCGTGGCCAATGCCGGCGCCGGCAATGCCGTTTTTGGGCAGGGTTTCGTGGGGCAGGTCGGCACCATTGACCTCGTGACCACGGGATCGGCGGCAACGGGGACAATCAAGTGGGTCCTGACGTATGTGCCGCTCGATGACGGCGCGTATGTGACGGTGGCGTAATGCCCACAGTTTCGGATCAGACGGCAACCCGCACTTCCGTGGCAAGTAGCGCCAGCGATGGTGTTCTCTTCGCCGCTAACGGAAGTGCGGGGGGTCGCACCGTATTCAACGAATCGAGCGCGATTCTCTATATTGCGTTCGGTCCCACGCCCGCGGCCAGCGTCACCAGCTATACGACGCAGATCGCACCCGGGGCGTACTACGAATTCCCCACCGCAGGACGCTTCTACGGAGGCGAAGTGCGGGCCATTTGGGCGAGCGCTAACGGCTTCGCCCGTTGCACGGAATGGTGAGTGATCATGCCGAAGATCAACCCGGATAGCAACGCCAGCGCGGACGGCATGGAGGGTATCGTCACCCACGCCACGGGCAAGCTTTCGGAGCTGGATCCGTCGAAGGACGTGGACGGCGAGGTTTACCCCGAATTCGAGAGCGATGAGCGGGACATCTCGGAGGAGGAGGAGCGCGCGCCCGGCGACAACGAGCCACGCCTTCTCGGCCGCGATCACAACGACGTGCCCGCGAGCGACGCGCGGATGCCCGATTCGGACACGAAGGAGGTGGCGTCATCTCCTGGGAACAACTCGTCAGCATCGCAGCCGAACAGCGCGAGTACCAACGCGAGCAAGAACAAGACGACAAAGCCCCGGTAGCCTGCCCGAACGATGGTGAGCCGCTCGATACCGGGCCGGATGGCAAACTCTTCTGCCCCTTCGATGGATGGAGACCGTTCTGATGCGAGGTTTTACCGACACGGAGAATCCCGTGCTGCTGCACGTCTCTCCCGAATTCGCCACGGTGGTGGGCGCCCCTGGCCCATTCGAAATCGATGGCGGCGCCGCGGAGCGGGAAACGGACGGGCTCCTCGTCACCGTGGGCGGTAACCGGTACTTCGTGCCGGCCGCCCATGTGGTGATGGTGGTGCAAGCGCAGGAGGTGGAGAGCGCTCCGCCCGCCCCTCCCACGCAGCTCCCCCCGTCCGCGCCGGACAACTTCGCAGCAGCGGTCACGCGCTTCGATCAGGAGCGTAAGGCCCGGTAGGGTACGCTGATCACAACCTCGCGGCGCTGTTGCAGTCAGGGAGAACTCCCCACGCGGGCAGCGCCGCGAGTCACAACTTCACAGCACGTCACCGGATGCCTTGAGCATCTGACCAGAAAGCGAGTCTAACGGTGGCAGAGACCATGTACGTCTGGCGTGAGGACATCATGTCCGCGCTGGACGTGAAACCCAATGCCTACATGGCATTGCAGCTCGATCGCGCATGTCGTTCAGGCTCGCGCGCGGCTGAGGGTTTCTGTCACCGCATCTTCTACCCGTGGACGGGCACGCGCACCTTTGACTACCCAGGGTCGCGCTCCACCTCCCTCCGTCTGTGGCTCGATAACCAGGAGCTGATCTCCGCCACCTCGATCACGAGCGATGGCGTGAGCATCCCCGCGGGCACGGGATATCTCCTCCGTCCGGACATCGGCCCCCCATTCGATCAGGTGGAGATCAACCGCGATGGGAGCTACTCCTTCGCAGGCGGGCCACAACGGGCCATCTCCATTACCGGACTCTGGGGATACTCCAACACGGAGACCGCAGTCACCACGCTGGCCGGCGCCATCGGCACCACCAGCGCCACCTCCATCGACGTGACCGCTCCCGTTGGAGGAGTAGGCGCGGTGCTCCGGATCGGCCAGGAGAGACTGCAGGTCTACGAAAAGAACTGGATCACCTCGCCGGCCACCACCTCCACGCTCGCCTCCTCCGCGGCAGCGACCACCATCTCCACCACGGACGCAGGGCTGTTCACTCCGGGGGAGCGCATCCTCATCGACGGAGAGCGCATGGAAGTGCAGGACATCGCCGGCAACACGATGGTTGTCAGGCGTGCCGTGGACGGCTCCTCCCTGGCCGCTCACACAGCTGGCACTGCGATCTTCTGGCAGCATCGCCTCCTGGTGGAGCGTGGGGCGCTTGGCACCACCGCGGCCACCGCGCTCAACGGCGCGACCGTGTGGCGCTGGGAGTGTCCCTCGCCCGTGCGCGCGCTCGCGCAGGCGTACGCGGAGGATGAGTTTCTCCAGCAAAACGCAGGCTACGCACGCACCTCGGGCAGCGGCGAGTATGAGCGCCCGGTGAGCGGCGCCGGCATCAAGGCGTGTCAGGATCGCATTTCGCCTGACTATCGGCGCAAGGTCCGGACGCGTGCCGTATGAGCGTTACCGTGGTGAAGACTGGCCCACTCTTCGATGGGCGCGCAGAGAAGGCCGTTGCTGACGCGTGCGATGAGGTCGAATACAAGGTGGCCATTGTGGGCGCCTCGATGATCCGCACGCGCATGGGCGAAGTCTTCAAGACGCAGACGCCTTTCTATCGGCTGAAGAACGTGGCCGCGAAAGAGGCGCCCGGATGGAAGATCTGGGATCAGGAAGTCATTTATGGCTACTGGCTCGAAGGTATCGGCTCGCGCAATAAGACCACTCGATTCAAGGGATACAAGACGTATCGCTTCATGGTGCAGAAGATCGATGATCGCGCCGGAGTCATCGCTGAGGGCGTAGTGGTGAAGTATCTGGGGGCAATGGGCTGATGGCTGACACGAAGGCAATCATGCAGGCGCTCATCACGATGGGGCTCGAAACCGGCTTGTTTGATAGCGTGAACGGACACGAGCCGAAGAGTGCGCCGGCACTGGGAAATGCGTGCACCCTCGCGCTGTTCTCCGGCCCCGTCACCACCATCAATAGCTCTGGCCTGGCGAGCGCCTCAATGCGGTGGCAGATCGATGGGCGCATTTTCCTCTCCGCTTTCACTGAGCCCGCGGATGACATCGATCCCGCCATTGTCAACGCAACGCTCGTGTATCTGCGCAAGCTCGCTGGTGCGTTCACGCTGGGTGGGTTGGTGCGGTGCGTGGACATGTTCGGCATGGATGGCGACAAACTGAACGCCACGGCCGGATACATGGAGCAGGACAAGAAGGTTTACCGCGTCATGGATCTGATGATTCCGCTACTTCTCAACGATGAATTGGATTTGGTGGCGTAATGGCCAAGCAGTCAGGAATGGGAGACAACTTCTACCTTGATGGTGGGGATGTCTCCGGAGACATTAACAGCATTCAGATCGCTTCGCCCATGACCGTTCAGGCCGTGGCCGGCATCAATCGCAGCGCGGAGGAGCGCATCGGTCTGGTGCACGATGGCTCGATGGCATGGACCGCGTATTGGAATCCCGGCGCCGCTGCCGACACTGCGCATTCCATGCTGAAGACGTTGCCGCTGACGGATCGGCTCGCCACGTACTGCCGCGGGACAACGCTCGGGAGCGCCGCGGCTAGCGGTCCGGTGAAGCAGATCAACTATGACGGCGCCCGCGCCGCGGATGGCTCGCTCACCTTCGGAGTCACCACGAACGGCAACGGCTACGGCATCGATTGGGGCGCGCTCCTCACTCCCGGCAAACTGACGCAGGGTGCCGCGGCCAACGGCACTGGCGTGGATCTGGGGGCGCTGCCGATCAGCTACGCGTTCGGGTGGGCTGCCTACCTCCACGTGTTCGCCTTCACCGGAACGAGCATCACGGTGAAGATTCAGGACAGCGCGGACAACGCGGCGTGGCTCGATCTGGCGAGCGCCACCTTCGCGGCGGCCACCACCACGGGGGCGCAGCGCATCTCTGCCGGCGCCACCAGTACCGCGACCGTGCGCCGGTATGCGCGCATCGTATCGAGCGGCACCTTCAGCAATGCCATCTTCGCGGTGAACTTCGTGCGCTACGAAGGAGCCGGCCATGCCTGAGCCGTTCCGCATCATCCCGAAGGCGCCCGCGGAGGCGTACAAGACTTACGAAGTAGCGCAGCCTAAGCGCACGCACACGCGTCCGGGCACGTGCGCGGAGGTGAACTGCGCTAACCGCGAGCGCGGATGGAAGACGGTTGTCGACGTTTCGACAGAGCTGGGGAAGAAGCAGGCTCAGTACATCCGGATGCACAGCGGGCGCGCGTACTCGCACACTCAGGCGGGGACGATCGTCACCTTCGTCTTCTCCCCGGGGCAGACGTGCTTTTCGGAGCATCGCGTGTCGCTCCAGCGCGAGCCCCTGTTTCGCATCATCGGTGGGGATTGGCGCGGCAACCCCCTGGGTCTCCCCACCCAGCGCCTCCGCCCCGCCGATTGGCTGGACAGCTTCGGGGAGCACCAGCTCTCCATCAAGGCATCAAGAGAGAAAGGCTAGATCATGGCGAAAGAAGCAGGCTTTCCGTTCGCGGTGACGGTGGACGATTCCTCCGGTACGCCGCGCATCATCAGCAACGATGTCAACTCGCTCCAATTCGCCACCCCCCGCGGCGTGCAGGACATCACCGGCGTGGACAAGAGCGCCATCGAGCGGCAGCTCCTCCTGGCGGACATGAGTGCGACTCTCTCCCTGGCCGCCTTCAACGATGCCGCGAACATGAGCCACGCGGTCTTCAAGACGGTGAGCAGCACGAGCGTGGCGCGCACCACCGTGCTCGCCATCTCCGGCCAGTCGCTCACCGCAGAGCTGCTCCCCACCGATTACCAGCTCTCGCGCGGCGCTGACGGCAGCCTCACTACCACCGTGCCGATGGTGCTCGCGGACGGCACGGTGCCAACATGGTCGTAAACTCCGATCCCGCGGCACGCATGGGGCGCTACTTTGAGAGCGCCCACCTTCCGGAGCATCTCCGGACGATCTCTCAGAACTTCGAGGTGCTCTATATTCACCTCATGGCAACGCTTCCCGCCAGCGCCGAAAAGACCGCGGGAGTACGCAAGCTCCTCGAAGCCAAGGATTGCTTCGTCCGGGCCGCACTCCCGCCGAAAGAGTAGAGAGGAATTCCGGGATGGGATTCGAAGTATCACGCGCATTCACGCTCGATTTCAGCGACACGGATTGGGAAGGCGCGATCGTTAAGGTTCGCGCCGCCCCCATCGCCGTCATTCTGGAGATGGGCGAATGCGATCTCACGCGTGAGGCTGAGCTTCTCGCGGAGTACGTGGCGGAGTGGAATCTGGAGCACTACGGGAAGCCGATCGAGATTTCGCAGGAAGCCATCTTCAACACGCTGGAGCCTGCCGGCAAGAATCTGATCATCAAGGAGTGGATGCGCGCCTCGCGTGGGATTACCGCCCCTTTAGATCGGAGATCCGACGCTGGCGAGTCGTCACCGGAGGTGGAGAACGTGGAGCTATCGATTCCGATGGAAACGCAATCACCCTCCCTCGAGACGCAGTAACGGCAATGTGGGTGCTCGCTCAGTGCGAGCGCTTTCACTGCCTGCCATCGCAATTACTGAAGGAAGACGCGGCCCTGATGCAAATGCTAGCGATTGAGCAGGAGGTACGCGGCGATGGCTGGTAACGAAATCGTCATCAGGGTCAAGGCGGAGAACGAGACGCAGGGTTTCAAGGAGACGAAGGCTGAGCTTCACGACGTAGAAACCGCCAGTGACAAAGCTGGCAACGCCCTCACGAAAATGGGGCGGAGCAGCTCTGACCTGAAGGCTGATCTCGCAAAGCTCGATACTGCGATTATGACCAGTAAGGCGGCGCTGGGGCAGCTCGCGCACGCGCTGGCGAACACGGATGATGCGGCGCAGCGCATCGATATCCGCAAGGCAATGAGCAAGATTCAGTCTGATCTGAGCGCCTCGCAGAAGGCGCATAAGATCAAGCTTTCGGAGATGCTGGATCTCACGCCCGATCCGAAGGTTGCCATCGGCTTCATGGCGAAGCTGGGTGATGGCCTGATGACGGCAGGCAAACCCATCGCTGCCGCGGCCGGTAATCAGGTGGGGCTCATCGTGGGCGCCAGCGCCGGCGCCGTGGCCGGACCTGTGCTGATTCAGGCGCTCGGATCAGCACTCTCCGGAGGTATCGGCGCGGGCGTGATCGGCGCTGGCGTGATGCTCGCGGTCAAGGGTGACAAGGATCTTGAATACGCCGGTGGACAAGCGGCCAAGAAGTTTATGGGCTCGATGCAGCGTGAGGCGAAGGTGTTCGCCGGCCCGGTCCGTGACTCGCTGGGGATCCTCGAAGACGCAGGCGATCGCATCTCCGTGAAGTGGGGCAAGGCGTTCGATGCCCTCTCCGACGACGTAGTCCCGTTCACCCGGAACATCACGCAGGCGGGCGAGCGCCTGAGCGACATGATGACCAACGTAGCCGGCGACTCAGGTCCCGCGCTCGATGGATTGGGCGATTCCTTGCGCCTGATCTCCGATGGCGTGGGCGACATGGTGGAGACGCTCGCGGACGGTGGCCCAGCAGCGGCAGATAACCTCCGCCTGGTGGCCGGCGCCCTGGGTGACCTTCTGCGGTATACGGGCGTTGCGCTCGATCAGATGGGCAAGCTCGCCAACAATCCGTGGATCACCGGTCCACTGCTTCCCCTCCTGAAGCAGCACTACAAAGACGTTGCTGACGAGAGCGACGATATGGCTGGCAGCACCACCAACGCAGCCGAAGCGATGAGCAACGCGGAGAAGGCGGCCAGGGGGGAGCAGAGTGCGCTGGCGGGACTGAGCGATGAGCTGAAGGCGCAGACGGATCCGGTCTTCGGCGTGATCAAGGCTCAGAACGATCTGCGGAAGGCACAGAAGGAAACCGCGGACGCCACTAAGAAGCACGGGGAGAACAGCGAGGAGACGAAGGCGGCGCTCCAGAAGCAGGCCATGGCCGCGCTCTCGCTGGAGAGTAACGTGGGCAAGCTGGGTGCGACGTTCAACGGCAAGATGACTCCGGCGCTGCGCGCCACCCTCCGCGCCGCGGGCATGACCGATGATGCCATCAACGATCTGGAGAAGCAGTTTCGCGACGCGCAGAAGGCTGGAAATAGCTTCGCCAAGACGTATAAGGCTACCGCGAAGGCGGAGGGAACGGCGGCGGCACGCAATGCGCTTTACGGGGTACGTGACGCGGCGAACGCCATCCCCCGTGCCGTCACCATTGCCATGCGAATCACCGGAGTCACAAACGTCAGCGCGGCAGCGGCAGCGGTGCGCAAGCAGTACGCACACGGCGGGATCACGGGACAGGCGGCCAGCGGGGGCGTGAGGGATGGACTCACGTGGACAGGCGAGAATGGGGCGGAGTTGCTCGATCTCCCTCCGGGCACGCGCGTGCACAGCGCGGGCGACTCCCAGCGCATGGCCAGGGAGGGTGGCGGGGGTGGGCTCTCCCTGGCCGATAACACTGTGCTCGAAGCGCACTGGGTGAAGAGTGGAGATCAGGTGCTCGATGCGCTCGCCGGCAGCATTCGGCTCTACGTCAAGAACTACGGTGGAGGAGATGTGCAGGTGGCATTTGGCCAGCAGGGGCGGACTCGATGAGTTTCCCCGCGGACGCTAACCCGGTTCTCGGGCAAATCTTCGTCGATGGCGCGTGGGTGGATGCCACGAGCGATATCCGGGGATCGCAGGCCATCTCCATTCAGCGCGGACGCCGCGACATTCAGGGGCGCATGCCTCCGACAATGTGCGACTTCACGCTGAACAACGGTGGCGAGGTGGCTGCCAATCGTGGGCGCTGGACGGATGACAACCCAATGTCTCCGTACTTCGAGAAGCTGCCCATCTATACCCCGTTCCGGGTGGTGGTGCCAGGCTCAGCCGATGGCTACTACTACGCGCCCGGATACGACACGACCGATTACGCCTTCACCGCCGATAAGGCACAGCTCGATATCACCGGCGACATCGACATCATGGCGGAGATCTCTCCAGCGAGCTGGACAGTGCCAAGTAATAGCACCACAGGCGGAATCGCTGGCGCCGTCATCGCATCGAAAACGGGAGTGATCAGCTCCCAGTATTCGTGGACTTTCGGCATCACCTCGAATCAGCGCATGTTCATCATCTGGAGCGCAACCGGCGATAGCAACGCTGGCTTCAACGTGCGCTCGCAGCCCTTCGTGCAAACGGATCGAATGGCTATCCGCGTGCGACTAGACGTGAACAACGGCGGGGGTGGCTGGACTGTCACCTTCTACACAGCCCCGTCGATTGATGGCACGTGGACGTCGATTGGGACGGTTTCTCAGGCTGGCGTCACGAGCGTCTACAGCGGTACCGGGAATCTGGAGATTGGCTCCGGAGTGGGCGGCACCCGGATCTTCAGCAATTACAACACGTGGAGCGGAAAGATCTACTGCTTCCGCCTTTACAATGGATTCTTCGGCAGCGGCGGCACGCTGGTTGCAGAAGCGAATTTCCGCGGACTCGGCGTGGGCACCACAGGATGGGCTGATGGGCTCGGTAATACGTGGAGTGTACAGAATCAGGCATACGTCACCTCTGATGCCGTCCGATTCTGGGGAGAGATTGAAGCCTTCCCTCAAGAGTGGGATAGCACGGGAAAAGACATGCTCGCGCGCGTGCACGCGGCAGACCTGTTTCAGCGCTTGCAAACCAGTCAGCAGCAGCTTGAATCGCCTATCTACGCCAATCGCATCGCGCTCGATCCCTCCGGCTACTGGACGTTCGAAGACGGCAGCGACGCCACGCAGGCGGGCGCGGCCAGCACACTGACGCAGCCAGCCACGGTGAGCAACGCGCGCTTCAAGGCTGACGACACGCTCCCCGGATCGAATGGCTCACTGGGGTTTCAGAACGGCGGCGCCTTCATCCGCGGCAAGGCGCGCATCACCTCGATCACGGGGGTAGCCGGCGCATCGTTCTTCTTCAAGTTCGGCACGCTCCCCATCACTACGGTACAGATTGCCAGCTTCACCACCGCGGGCTCTCCTGCACTGTGGTGGCGCATCGAGACAGACGGATCCAGCTTCACCGTGCGCGCCTTCGATCTCGATGGCGGCTCGCTCCTCTCCAGCTCCATCCTCACCGGCAGTATCGACCTTGGCGAATGGGTGGCGATGCGGCTGGAGCTGACGGATAACGGCGCGAACGTAGATTGGGCACTAGCGTGGTTTCAGGTGGGATCGCAGAACTTCCTAGGGGGAAGTGGCTCGATTGTCCTGTCCTCCCCTGGCCGATTCTCCGGATTCACTGTGAACGGCAGCGCATCGAACACAGATATGTACCTCGCACACATGATGCTCGATACCAACACCGTTGACTTCGTGAACTTCGACTTTGCGCAGGCAGCCAACGGCTACATCGGGGAGCGTTTCGCTGATCGATTCCGGAGACTCTGCCTCGCCGCGGGCATCACTCCGGATCTGGACGGTTGGGAGGATGACACTGACCTAGTGGGGCGCCAGCGCGTTGACACACTCTTGAACAACCTTCAGCGCGGTGCGGACGTAGACGGCGGCATCCTGGTGGGCTCGCGGCGCCAGGGAAACACCATCACCTACATCACGCGGCGTCGGCTCCAGCTCGCACCGTACGCCATCACCTTGCAGCACAATACCGGATCTCACCTCTCGCAGACTCCAAAGCCGGTGAAGGACACAACTGGCGTGGCGAATGACATCACGGTGAGTCGGCCAGGAGGAGGCTTCTCCCGATACGTTGTGACGGATGGACGCTACGGCACAGACTCCATCGGCCCCGTTCCGGGTGGTGGCGAATACGATGTAGTGACGGATGAGGACACCTCCGATATCGCCTCCTGGCTCGGTTACGTGGGAACGTGGCCAGATGCGCGTTTCCCTGAAATCGCGGTGCAACTCAACCGTCCGGAGACGTTGTTCGCCAGCACGCTCGGACAGCAGATCCTGGTTACGGATGTGGGACGCTGGATCGAGATCACCAACATGCCCGCGGGACAGAAGCCGGGCCCCGTGGAGCAGATCGCGCAGGGATACCGCGAGGTGCTCGATAATGACATCTGGAGCATTGTCTTCAACGGCACGCCGTACGGGCCGTATCGAGCTGGCGTGATCGAGGATTTCATCTTCCCCCCGCGCTTCGCTCCGGTAGTCACCACCGTTTCCGCGGCCACCGCTACCGCCACTTCGCTCACCTTCAACACGGTGGCCACGAGCGCACGGTGGGCTACCGCAGCAGAGATGCCGGGTGGAGTGTTCGTAGCATTCGACCTTATGATTGCAGGCGAGCGAATGACGCTCACAAACATCACAGGAACGGGCACGGCGCAGACTGCAACGGTTACCCGCTCCGTCAATGGCGTTCAGAAGGCAATCTCTGGCAATCCGCTAGTGAAGTTCTATCGCACCGCGACCTTCGGAAGGTAGAGAACAATGGCTAGATTCCCAGTCGCGTACGTGGGCCAGCCCATCACCGCAGACTTTTGGAACAGCTCGCGTCCGGACTGGTATGTCAAGGGAACGGCTACCGTCATCGCCTCAGACAACACCCTGAACGATGATCCCGAACTTGCGGGCATCGCGCTCGCGGTGGGTACGTACTACGTACGTGGGCGCTATTTCACTCAGTTGGGTACCGCTAACACTCCAGGTGTGGATATCCGCATCGCGTGGACGTTCTCCGGTACTGCCACGGGTGCGCGCATGACAATGGGTATGGATACCGGCGTGGGTGTTAACCAGTATTTCAACGGCGCGCACGTAAACACCACCTCCATTCGTTCGCTCATTCGCATGGCGAGCACGAGCGCATTCACCTCCTCCATCACCTACGGTCTGAATGACAACTTCGGACAGCAAATTCTCGAGGATGGCGTGCTCACCGTCACGGCCCCGGGAAACCTCACGCTGCAATGGTGCCAGGACGTGAGCAGCGCGGTGACACTTCAGCTCAACTCTGGCAGCTATCTCGCCATTGATCAGATCGGGTGATCGTGACTCAATTCATCGCGGACATTGCGAGCTATCAGGTAAACCTTTCGGTTGCGCCTCTCCTGGCCGCCGGCATGACGGGAATCAACGTCAAGACTTCGCACGGGCTCACGTCGCATTCGGTGCACGAGCGTGCCGATCAGTACGTGCGCGAGGCGCGCGCCGCGGGGATGCAGCTCTCGTGCTTTCACTGGCTCACCGGAGATGCCAGCGGGACCGCGCAGGCGGATTACGCCTATCGGCAAATGGCGCGATTAGGGTTGAACGTGCGTGGGGTCGCGGTGGTGGTCGACATAGAAGCCACCAGCACCAGCACGGGAGGCGTGCCCACAGAGGAGATCTATAACGCGTACGTGGCCCGGATGACTGCCCTCCTTGGCCGCCCCATCATCACGTACACGGGCGACTGGTGGCAGCAGGCGCACGGGTGGCTGGTGGCCAGCGCGGGGCGCTCACCGTGGCTGTGGGCTGCCCCAAACAACGGCTACCAGCCCACCTACCCTGGCGATACGTCTGACCTGTGGGATGCTGGATACGGGGGGTGGGAGAGCCTCGCGGTGATGCAACATCGCGTCAGCCCCATCGCCGGCATTCCGGTCTCGCAGAGCGCGGTGCGCTCGCCGGATCTGTGGGCAGACATGACGGGAGTAGCGCGAATGGCATGGGTGAACATTCCATCGCTCGATTCGCTCGTGGCGGAGATCAATAGAGTTGGTCCGGACCGGAGCAAAGAAAGCGATGGCTCGATCGGGGATGGCGAGCACGCCGAAAACTCCTCGGATCACAATCCGGACGAGACGGGAAATACTCCGTACGAAGATCCGGACACCATCAACGAAGTGCACGCGAAAGACGTCACGGACAAGGGTCCGTGGCTTCCGGGCTGGAGTATGGAAAGGATCGTGCAGACGATCCTGACGCGCTGCCGTTCCGGCCAGGAGAAGCGCCTTCAGAACATCATCTATAACCGGCGCATCTGGAGCGCATCGAGTGGATGGGTAGAGAAGGCGTACACGGGCAGCAACCCTCACAATAAGCACGCGCATTTCAGCGGTCGCTACGGCAGCGGCAGCGCACCCGGAAACCCTGAGCAGATCACCACCCCCTGGGGACTAGTGGAGGACGACATGACACCAGCAGAGATGACCGAATGGGCCAAGAGTGCGGCCGGCAAGGCGGCGCTGGGGGCAGCGTTCGCGGATGCCGCGATGCCGGCGCCAGCGGGCAGTAACGACGAAGACGGCAAATGGCTGTTCCGGACGTACGTCACCAACACGTACGGCGCCGGCATCAACGCACGTAACTACGCCGCGGGATCGCAGACAGCCTCAAACGCGGTGCTGGTCAAGGTGACGCAGGACGATGGCGATAAGGCGGAGATCCTCGCCGCCATCACCAACGCCATGCGCGAAGCGGTGGACGTGCAGCAGCTCGCGGCGCTCATCCTGGCTGGCCTTCCGGACACGAACGTCACTCCGGAGGAAGTGCAGGAGCGAGTGGAGGCTGGTCTCCGCGAGGTGCTCGGCGGGCTCGGCTAAGTCCATCTACGATCATCTACGGGATGAAGACGGGAAGGCGAGGCATGAGTGAGCGCGAACAGCACGAACCGTTTCCCTTCGTGGGTCACGATGGCGCGCGACGTGATTTCCTATTTGGGAGGGTGGGGGCTTATTATCCATCAAGCCCTATTCGTCCCGCCCGGTACGGTGAACGAGTGGTTTCTCCTTCTGGGTGGCAGTCTGATCGGAGTACCGGGAATCGGGGAAATCCTGGCTCTCCGGGCGCGCGCTCAGGGTGGTACGGACGCCTCGCCATCGCAGCCTCCAGCGCCGGAATCCTCGGTGCGGCAGTGATCATCATTCAGGTGGTGCGATGAACCCAGGATGGAAACTGTGGCTTTCGATGCTGGGTATGTGCGTTCTCTCTGTACTCACCTCCTACCTACTGGCGGAAAACGCCAGGGTCACCGCGGAGCGCAAGCTCTGCGAGGCATTGCGGAGCGACCTTCACGCGTATGTGATTGCGCCGCCCACCACGGACGCGGGGCGCGCACAGCGCGACTCGAAGCAGGCGATACTGGACACCCAGTGCGCCACGGATAAGGAGCAGGGATGAGCGATTTCAAGAAGACCGTGACTGAGGCGAAGGTGAAGGCGAGCGCGCTGGCGGTACTGGTGGTGAGCCTGGTGGGCCAGTCCCTCCTGGCCGGCACCGTGACTGACTTCGTGCCGAAGCTGCCCGACTTCCTCGAAGTCGGCGCGTACTCCGTCATCGCGGCCGGCGCGGCGTGGCTGGCCGGCTACGTCAAGAAGAACGTGGTGGGCAAGCTCGCACAGAGCACCATCGACGCGGCGCGCAAGGAAGTGGGCAAGCGCATCTAACTGCGCCAGCACGGCAAGAAGCGCCACGCTCCGATCGAGCGTGGCGCTTCTTCGTAGATCAGCCAGTGCAGTTGCACAGCCTGTCGAGTTGCCGCTGTCCCCTCTTCTCCGCTCGCACCCACCGCTTACACGGGCGCTGCATGTCGTGGCCGCTCTCGTGTCCGCACTTGGCGCACGTGCCCCTAGCCATTCTTCGGCACGAGACGCTCGATCTTGCGGCCGGCAATCTGCTCCGCGCTCATCTGGCGCCCATCGCGCCACGTCCCGTACGAATCCCCGCGACCCTTACCCTTGTACGTCCCGGCCTTGATCTTCGACATCCCGTGCTCCTTCTCGATTAGCTCTTGCTCTGTGCGTTCATGATTTGAATCTGCTTCTTGCAGATTTCGCAAGAAGCTTCGTGGATATTGCGCTCGCCGACAGGGAGTCGTTCCCCGCATAACGTCCCAACGAAAACCCGACGCTTGCCCCTGAAGTGGCTCATGCACAGAGCTTACCGGTACCTCAGTCGAGAAGTCAACTGGGTTACAGGGTCTAACCTTAGCGAGAGGGGCACCTGGAGCAGTGCAGCCCCTTGCACGCGTGACCCGTTGAAATCAGGCGGTAGATCCACACGAGCGAAGCCGGCAGCAGCACCAGCCCCACGCCAATCATGATCACGTGGCGAGCATCCCAGAGGGCGGCCAGGAGAGCAGTCACCGTGCCGAGCCCGATCACCGCGAAGCCACCCCAGCGCAGCAGTCGGTATCGCCACGTCACGCCCTGCGCAGGCGTGCGCTTAGTGAGCGGTTCGTACGGCAGTGCGATGAGGATACGCACGCCTTCCTGATAGAGCACTCCGTTGCCCAGCACCCGGATTTTCCCCGCCTTCTCCAGTCGGTTCGCCTCCGCGAGCGTTTGCCACTTCGGCCCCCGCATCACGCTGAACGGGATGTTCGGCTGCGAGTACGGCACCAGCTCCTGCTGCTTCATATCTCCTCCTTCGATCCTGCGGACTGAGCCCACCCCAGATACCGCCCCAACTACCGGGCTTAGTGCCCTCTTCCTGCATTACCCAGTCTCCGCACTGCACCGCGAGGGGGCAATCCTCACAGACCTTTTTCGCGCCTGCGCGTGCTTTTGGATCGTTCTCCATCGCGCGATCGAACAGTGCGCGATGATCAGTGCATGGTGCGCGAGTGAAATCGGGTGACCTGTAGAGCGTTACGCCGATTCCATTGGTTGGTGCATTGATCCGGATCTGCTTCTCGCGCTTCGCCTTCGCCTTCGGTTTTGCCTTCGCTCGCGCCTTCTTCTTCTCTGCCTCCGCGGGCCAGTGCTGAGCCACCAGCGCCAGCGCCCGCGGACAAATGCAGCGCTTCAGGATGTGGCCACGCAGAGCGCGCGTGAGCACGTTGTGCCCCGCGGCCGGACACTCTGGCAAGATGCGCCAAGGTCCTGTCCACCATGACGGCATCGCAGGAGGTTGGTTGTGGTAGTGCCGGCGCTGCGATTCGCGGAGCTGCTTGGCGTGGATCTCCTTCAGTGCGAGCGCGCGCGGGCACGTGCAACGGATACGCCCGGTGAGCATTCTGTTGTTCTCGTACACGTATCCGCGCATGGCGTACGTGGTGTTGTGGTGGCTCGCCAAGCAAGCGTCATCGATCCTCCACGGCCCGTTGCCGGGGAGCACGTACCATTGCCCCTCTCCTCGGCGCAGCGCCACTGCGAAGCGTCCCTCCGCAGTAATTCGGCCATCCTTCTCCGTCCAGCCGGCATCTACCATCTTCCGGCGCATCACCGCGTTGGCACTGCTGGCGAACACGGGAACGAAGCCATCTCCATCGATAGCGGCCAGGAGAGCACTCCTCATAGTCCAGCTCGGCCTAGTCATTGGATTGCACCCCTTCGTGGCCTAGATGGTACATGAGACAGTATTCGCAAAGATAGGTCACTAGGTCAGAAAATCGCTGTTTCCGTTCATCCGGCTGCTCCGGGTAATCGTAGGCAATCTTCGCGGTCTTTCTGCCTTTATAGCGGGCGAAGTGCTGGCGTGGCCAATCGTCAGGATTCTCGGAAGGCATCGCCACGCCAGCGCAATCGTACGAACAGTACAGCCGTTTTAATACCGCGAAGCCTCCGAGGTACAGACGACACTTCTTGCATCGCTGCCGCTCCGGGTAAAGAAGAGGCTTGCTCATCGCGTCAGCCACCAGCTCCCCACAAGCACGGAGATCACCGTGATATTGATGATCCACCGCAGGAGCGCGCGCCCCAGCTTCGCCACCTGTCCGAACTGCTCCCTGGCCGCCCGTTGCGCTGCCGCCTGCCCACGTGAGATCTTGCGGAGATTCCACGGAGGCTGTTGCGTCACGTTGTAAACGGGGCAGAGTACTCCGATAAGCAGAGTCTCCAGCGCAAACGTGATCTTGCGCCGATAGTGCCCGTGAAGGATGAAGTTCGGCAGTGGGATGCGATAGCACTTCGGACGAAGGTCGCTCCAGTAAGCAGGCAGGCGCCCGTACTTCACGCTACCGGCGAGGTGCTGTAGTTCGCGGTGATAAAAGCTGTTCGTCATCCCCCCGTAGCCGAAGTGCCGGCCGATGATGGGCCAACCGAGGAGCGCGTGCGGCTTATCCACGCGCCACACGTACAGCCCCCCCGCACCCTTCCGCTTACTCATCGAATCCTCCACAGCTCTCCGCCAGTGCTCCGGACGAAATCCCAGCTTCCGCGCATGAATCCGGAGCGCCAGCCGTGCTCCGTCTTTTCCCACACGCTCCCAAGCATGTCTATCACCGCTGCTCCGAAAATGAGGGGCTCCTCCGTCACGCGGATGCGGATCTCCCCGTGCTCCATCATCTCCCTCAGCGCCGCCTCGATCGCACGCGCCGTGTCGTCATGGCTTAGGTCTACCGCTTCCGGATCGGGGACGTGATCCCAGAAGGCCAGCACGGTCTCATTCCGGATCACTGGACACGCACCAGCGGTGCGTAGGGGAGCAGGTTCGCCCACGTGCATCGGAAGTCGGAGGTGTCTCCGATCCCCCACCCGGCCTCCTTGCGCATCCACACATCCCCCTGATTGTCGGAGACGCGCGAGCCCACCGGGGGCTCCTCCTTCAACACGCGGATAATCTCCCCGCGCCTCTCCAGTTCCTCCAGAATCGCCTCCAGCCCGATCTTCATCAGGTCCATCTCCATTACCCTCTTCCTCGCTTCTTTCGTCTCCCGCTGGAGACGTGATAGTGATCTCCCCACGTGCAACGGTGGACGTGCCCGCGCTTCGTGCCGGCCACACGCCCGGGCGCCGGCCAGCTCAGCCACTCCCTGGCCGACTGCTTCGTATCAAAGATCAGCTTCTTACCCGGGCCGTTGCAATAGCGTGCTCCGCTCATCGCGCACCGCGAGCCATCCGCGTGGCATAACGCTTTCTAGTCCAGATCCTAACTGACTCAGGATCGTAAAGATAGGCACCATGCGCGCCCATTCCCTGAGGCAGGGGGAAGCCGCTGTCTTTGTCCCCCGCTGCCTTCTGAAGGATCTTCAGGGTGAGTTTGTCATCCACCGTGTCATGCAAGTCATCGACCATTTCGGAGAGCTTCCTGGGTTGAATCTCAACTGCCTCAGCCTCCAATACCGGAAGGCCATTCCAGTTATCTCCAGCTACCGCGGGGGCAGGATGGTTCGGCAGGGTAGCGTGCGTGTTACCCTGCTGCCCCGGTGAGAGGGTATAACGCTCGCTGAAGGGGCTCATGGGTGCTTCAACCCCTGAGGCTGCCCACTCCATTGCCTCCATGTCCGTGACCAGCGGCGCCCGCATAATGGTCGCTTCCTCGCCGGCCACCACCACCCAACGACCCACCTCTTTGGGCTTGTTTGCGGGGAAGGGCTTGATTCCCTTCGCCAGCATCGCAATGGTCTGACTCTTATAGCGAGCCATCAAGATCACCTGGAATGACTCGCGCAGATCCGCATTCCCACCCGTTACCCGCGCACTGAATCGAATGGCCACCAACATTTGGAAAATGCCAAGCGAGCGGCCGGTGAAGACCACCTTCTTAGCCGCAGTGAGCGCCGGCGAGCGCGTGGGCATGAGCTTGCGCTCCTCGGGCTCCGCCGTGCTCCGCAGTGCTCCCCAGTATTCGGAGAGGAGATCGCTAGTCATGCTCCATTCCTCGCACACCACGATGAAGGGATGATGCTCCGTGCCCCCGGGGGCATTCTTGCGAGCATCGATCTCCTCCCCGATGGCGATGAGCGCATCGTGGATCGTCTCCTCCGTGGAGTAGTAGCGCACTCCGTGGATACCCTTCGCCCACTCCTGGCTTTCGTTCTTCCAATCGAGGATCACCACGCTCCATCCCCAATGAAGCGCTTGCATGATGAGAACCTTGATCATCTCACTCTTACCGGCGCCGCTGCCCGCGGAGATGGCCATGTGCGGAGTGTCGCTATGCATCCCGATGTGGAGCGCTTCTCCTCCGGCGATGATCCCGTAGAAGGGCTTGAAGGGCTCCGCCGCCTCAAAGTAGCGGCGCACCTCCGGGAACAGAACCAGCTTCGGAGGTGCCGGAGGCATCCCGATAAGCACGCGAGGAGCACTCCCCTCGATCTGCCAGTTAGCTGCGGGCTCCGTGATCCCCAGCTTCCGGGCCACGGTGCTCACCAGACGCGTCTGTGTGTTGATATCCGCGCCGGTGAAGTTGGCGGGGAGGAGGATCTCCACCTTGCCGCCGTTCTCCTCCTTATAGTTGCGAGGCACGGTGATGCGCTGCCGCATCTCCTTCTCCGTCCAACTGGTGGAGAGCTGAGCCATCACCGCGCGCCCCACGGGAAACACCTTCTCCATCTCCCACAGCAGGCGCCCCTCGCGCTCCAACCACTCGATGCTCCAATGCTTCTCCGCGGTAGCCATCTCCTCCGTCTCCTTCTCCACGCGCATCGGGAGAGGGATGCGGTATCCGTGATCCCTCACGCGACGGCGGAGGAGGATCACGCTCCCGAGGAGTGCGGCCAGGAGGAGATGCGGGAGGAGTACCTCATCCGTCTTGCCGAACGGATAGAGCACCAGGAGCACGAAGAAGAGGAGAGTGAGGTAGGAGACGGAGAGGCGCCAGAGAAGACGCTCGTAGCCGGCGAGCATCTCCCACCGCAGTGCGGTGCCGCTCTCATCGAGGGAACGTGTGGCACGGCGCCGGAACGTAGCGTTCGTCTTCCTCTGGCCGTTCATCGGGCGCCCGCTCCAGAAGCGGTAGGTGAGCTGAATCGCAAGCCAGATCAGCCGTAGCTTCTTCATCTCCGATGTCTCCCTCGTGCTCGCCTATCCCTGATCTTCCACACGAACTCCGTGGCGCTCCACATTGCGAGCACCAGCGCCAGCGCCCCGTAACCCCCGATGCCGATCACCCAAACCCAGCTCATCGCGCGTCATCCTGGCGCGTGAGAAACAGGATGACATCTCCGTGAATACCGAGCCAATCCATGTAGGCGGTAACCCCCGTGCGTGCTTCCTCGATGGAGATGGTGCCGGCCCGGAACAGCTCGCGGATTGCGAGCATTTTGTTCCGGGCGTAAGCCACCATCTCCGGAGTGACTTCCCTCATCGCCCCACCAGCTCGCGCATCATGCTGACGTGCTCCGCGGAGACCTTCTCCTCAGGGAGGATGACGGCGCGCGGGTCTTCGCGGAGAATGCGCGACACCTTCAGGAGGCGACCGTAGGAGGCGGGGGAGATCCCCGTGGCGCTCAGCACCTCGCCCTTCGGCGCACCATCCATGATCATGCGAATGACCTTCGCCGCGTCCCACTTCGCCCGCGGGCCGCGCCCGATCGGAGCGGGGGAGACCGGAGCCTCTGCCAGCTCAGCCGGCGCCGTGAGCATCTCCAGCGTGAAGGCCGGAGCATTCTCCGTAGAAACGTGAGCCTGAATGGCCGGCTCGGTGCGACGCACACTCTCCACGCGCATCAGACGGAGAGCTTCGTCCTCATCCGCGATGCCCTCCCATGCCGCGTAGCGCAGGAGTGCGATGCTCCGCTTCGGGTGCCAGAAGCGCCGCGAGGGGGCTACCGGCTGGCCGCGCTTCACGCTGGCGTAGATGCCCCACAGAAAGGGGGAGATGGCGCTCAGGAAGCCGAAGGCCACCGCGGCAGCGAAAGAGACGGAGAGGAAGTGCGAGAAGTTCAGGGTGCCGGAAAACAGACCCACGGCGTAGGAGGCGAGGCGCTTCCCGCCGCTCGGTAGACCCATCTCCTCCGCGGCATCCGCCATCATGGCGAGGTAAACGCCAATGCTCTCGATGGCGAACGAGAAGAGGAGCGAGAGAGTGAGCTGTACCGCGAAAATCCACAGCTCGTCCACGATGTGATCGAGCGCCCATCCGGTCTGCCCCCAGACAGCGGCAGCATTGACAACTACCAGGATGGGGACAAGCACCCAGCGGCCACGGATTTTCATCGCGCCAACTCCTGAGTGACTTCCTGCATCCGGGCATGGGTCTCGTTTTCCTGCTTGCGAATCACCGCAAGCTGCGTGAGGTAATCCTCACGCGAAGACGTGCGGTAAACGCGTGAGCGCTCATCGAGGCACGCCTGAAGCATGTTCAGACAGGAGGAGTACTCCTGCTTCAGGAGAGCACGGCGAAGCCGGCGCGCTCGCATCTTCTCGAACATGAGATGGTTCCCTTCTCGGTTAGAAGTCCACCCGGACTGGCTATGTGTTTTGTCCGCCCGGGTGGCTCAACACCAGTTTACATCTGAACTGGTAAGGGCGCAACCCCAGGAATCCCAGAGTTGCGCCCGCTTGCCGGCCGTGCTCAGCTCCAGTCGTAATCGAACGAATCGCCCATGATCCTCACCCCCTGTCTGCATGATCTTCGGCATACTCCGCCGCGTCTCGCAAATCGTCGTATCGCTCGCCCCACTGGCATCCGCGCTTTTCCGGATGCTGAACGCACGATCCGAGAATTTGCCCGTCTTCGGGATCAACGGTGAACTCCACCGTCGCCACCTTGCCTTCGAGCTTCAGCTTCGCCATGGCGTCACTCTATCAGTTGAGATCCCAACTGAACAAGTCTGCGGTATGCCTCGCTGGGGGTGACATCCCCCGGGATGCGCCCGTCATCGAAGAGATGGAAGTGTGCGTCCTGAAGCGACGCATCCACCAGCCGCGAACACATCATGGTGTCCGTGTCACTGATGATGTGCTCCAGCCCCTCCGTGCGAATCCCGCGGCGCCACAGCGGGATAGCGCCGTACGTAGCGAAGTCATACGGCGTGCCCACGTAGCGCTTCGCCGCCTCCGCTACCTTCATGTTCTGCGGAAGCTGATCGAAACCGGTGAGGTTGTCATACGGAGGGCGGAGGTAGACGGTATCGGAGTCGAAGCGCAGGGGCGCGATCTCCGCACCACCCGGCATCGCCTGCACCACGCACAGCTCCAGCCCCTCGCGCTTGCGCACCACAACGCCTGTGTGCCGGCGCCGCCACCACTTCCGCACGCCAGCGCGCCAAACGGGGCCACGCTCGCCAGCGGCCAGGAGGAGCTGCCCCCCCGCCACCACCAGGCCGGCGCCCCCGCTGATCGTGGTGAACATGATGTCACCCTCGCGCAGCTGCGTCACCGGAGGATCTCCGCTCGCACCATGATGTTGCGGAACTGATCGAGGTATTCGTGCCCAACGTCCCCATCGCTCATGATCACGACGTTGGGGCGCCCCGCCTCGAATCCCTCCACGTCCCGCAGGGTGATGCGCACACGCTCGCTGCTCACGGCCACGTGCTTCGGAGCGGCGCCGTCCGTGTCCACCGCGAGCACTTCATCCACCTTGCGCGAGAAGCCGGCGCCGTACTGCGCCAGCTCCGCCCGAAGCTCGTGCAGCGCTTCGAGATGCTTCGCCACGGTGGCAGTCACTTCCGAGCGAGTGACGCTGCCGTACATCTCCGGGTGCTTCTCGTCCTCTTCGAGCGCCGCCAACATCTGCTCGATATTCACTCCTGCCCCACCTTCATCAGTCGCTCGATCTCTGCGCTGAGATCCTGCGTTGTCATCGCCGTTGCGGTGATTCGCTCGCGCAGCGCCGCGAGCCCATCGCGCACCACGCTCAGGGTGAGGCGGTCTTCCCTGGCCGCCTCCACGCCGTTCATCGTGCGCACGATGTGCGCCGCCGCGGGCATATCATCCGCGATGGCGATGACGCGGCCACCACGCATGATGGCGCGATGCTGCGATCCCACCGCACCCGTTGTCCACTTCAGCTCGTCCATTGCCCCTCATCCCTGAATATGACGAAGGCGGGGCTCTTTCGAGCCCCGCCTGATGATCGCTGTTACTCCGCCGGAGTGGCCGCGTCGCGCTCCGCCTTGCGGGCCTTCGCCACCTTGCTCTTGAGCAGGGTCACGACCGTGTCGCCGTCACCGGTGACGGAGACCAGCGACTTGCCGCCGTCGGCCGGCGCGAGGCGCACGGAGAACTGCGCGTCGCCCGCGTCCGTGAGCTGCTTGGCCACGTCGTTCACCGCGTAGTTCACGACGTTCAGCGAACCGGTGACGAAGACAACGAGAGTGGCGTCATCCTCGACGGAATCGGTCTCGTGGGTGATGGAGAGATCGAAGTTGCTCATGGTTGGTTCCCTTCCCAGATTCCGGACGTTCCGGTCTCCTGCAACGCGCACAGCTCCGACTGTGCGCGAAACAGGATTACGGCTTGGTCAGCTCGAATTCCCAGTCCGTCCACTTTTGGAACGTGGTGCCGGGAACCGGCACCTTCTTGCCGCGCCGGCCGCGAACCTTGTAGCCCACCAGCTCGCTCTCGGTGCGCACCCGAGCCTTGCGGATGGCCTTGATGAACGCCTGCTTGGCTTCGCCGTTCAGCCACATGCCGCGGACACCCTTGAAATCCTCCACATCGAGAGGATCGATGTCTCGATCGGAGATCTCCTGCTCCGTGAACATGTACTGCGTCTGAACGACGATCAGGGTGTCGTTCAGCGGCTTGCCGGTGTTCTCCGTGGTGGGCTTGCTGGCGGCTTCGTCCCAGAACTTCGGCTTGCCGGCCATGTCCCGCGACTGCACGTCACGCGGGGGCTTGGTGATGATGCCCTCACGCCACTCGCCCGCCATCACGAACTTGTGGAACAGGCCGGGAAGCTTCTCCCCGCCGAACAGCGAGCTACCGCCATCCCCCTCATCCGTCATCCCCGATCCCGCAGGCTCGGAGGTGTTCTGCTGCGCGGCCGCGGCTGCTGCCGCTGCCGCAAATGCGTCTGTCACTGCGTTCCCCTTTGATCAACGTTGAAAAACTGTGTGCACTGCGTATGAAGTTGTGTGCGAGTGCCCAGAGGGTCATTCTCGCGGCCACGGTTGGTGGCTAGTGTCCTCCGTGAGACTCGAACTCACATCCCCGGGATGGATACCGGTGCTCTGCCAACTTAAGCTACGAGGAACCATGTTCAGTTGAGATTTGAGCGTATCAGATCAGTTGCTGTGACGCGAGGCTCGGTTGCCAGAACCTTGCGAGTCTCGCATCTGCTTGTCCAGCGCCGGCGAAGTGCGCTTCTGCGTGGAGATGATACGGCGGGCCGCCTTGTCCGCCAGCTCGTTCACCAGCACCATCTCCGGCTTGCCACTCACCGCTTTCTGCCGAACACGGCGCGGGCGATGCCATCCGCGATCTTACCGCCCGCAGCCTTGGCGATGCGCCCCGCCTGAGGCTCCACGAAGTCGTAGCCCTTCTGCCCGGGCTTGAGTGGCTTCTGCATCTGAACGGTCTTGATCTTCGTACCCTTGACGCGTTCGCCATCGCGCCCGAACTCCACGGCGTGGCCGTATGTCTTCTTCGCCATGACGCTCAGCCCTTCGCCCTGTGCTCGGCGATGATCTCCGCGCCCTCTTTGGGGGTGAGTTCGCCGGCGCGGACATCCGCGGTAACGTCGCTCTCGATGCGCTTCAGTCGGTCCACCTTGCGCGAGTGGTTTGCGTTCGCATCCCTGCTGTGCAAGCCCATCCCGGGGCTCCTTCCGCCAGTGAATATGGTGAGTAGTGCTAGGGCGTGGCCGAGAAGCCGATACCCAGGAATAGAGCACTGCGTGCTGACTTCCTGCAACCTGTCACTTCTCGACCACTCACGCTTTCCACCAGTCTTGCGAATGCCGTTCCCGTAGTGCCTGGCTTCCGTCGTGCCTCCGTGCTGTACCCCGGGTGTTCTAAGAACTGCCTTCCGGGGGAGTCAGTGGCTGTTTCCCGCTGACAAGAAGAACATTACTGGGTGTCAGTCGAGATGTCAACTGCTTCCGGGAGGATTTCCCCCGGCCACGCGCTGAGCGCCTGACGCTCCGCCCCTTTGCCGTACGCACGCTCATCGAGTACTCGAGCGCAGAGCTGTGCGATCTCCCATCCGCGGTCAAGGTGAGCGCGACGCAGGAAGGCCGGCGTGCCGTCGCTGGGAACGTGCAGCACTACGCCGCGCGTGAGATCCACGTGATGCAGCGGGCCAGGCTCATATCCCTGGCAATCCTCGCTCAGCATCCATTCTGCCCTGGCGTACGTGGCGAGCTGCGCATCCACCTCCAGCCACGAGAAGAACGGGCGACGCTTCGTCTTCAGGTCTGCCATGAGAAGTTTGCCGGTTGCCAGCTCCATCAGGATGTCATCGAACTTGCCGGCGCAGTTGAGGGTGGTGTTGCGGATAACACGCTCGCTCAGGCCCGGCACGCGCATAAGCCCTGCATCGGCCAGGAGAGCCTCCAGCCTGAGCACCTGCTCCTTCATCTCCGGGGTGCCGATCAGCTCCCCGGTCTTCCCGCGCACCTCCCACGCGCTGTGCCGGTTGGTGCCGGCCTGGCGAGCCTCATTCGCGCCGGCAGCGTGGCGCGCGCGCCCCGCTATGCAGTCATCCTCGTTCTTCCACGTGCCGCTCAGCTCCTTGCGCACCTCCGGGTGGTCGCGCAGCGCGAGCCAATTCACCTCCGCGCGGTCGCCATTGTGCACGAGCATCGTCAACTCTTCGTAGAGGGATGGCTGACGCACCAGCCCGATCAGGGCTTGCTCCAGCAACCAGATCCCCAGCGCCTTGCTCTCGCTGATCGCCCCGATGAGGTTGGTGGTGCGCCGCATCCCTCGCGGCACCCAGTCTCCGCCACTCTTCACCCCCTGCTCGCCAGGGAGCAACGGCATGTCGTATCGCCCAGTTTTCGGGCTCACCGTGCCGAAGTTCTTCGCGTCCGGGAATAAGCTACTCACTCTCGATCACTCCATATCCACCAGCACGAAGCGCGCAAGCCAGCGTGCGCCATGCCTCCTCGGGGGAGGCGTTACCCATTTCGTATCGAGCAGCCTCCACCATCCCCTTTGTGATCTTCACGCTTACTGGCCGATTGAGCACGATCTTCTCGATCACGCCAGCGATGGCGTTGAGGCGGTCCTCCCCTGGCCGGCGCGTGAATCGCTGGCCGGCGAGCATGGGGGCGCTGTTCGCCTCAGCGCGGAGCACGTCTGAGCGCTCCTCCGGAGTCAGCTCCATTCCTTCAGCCCCCACTTCTCGATGATGTAGACCGCGGTGCGCGCCAGCGACCCATGCGGGAAAACGGAATACCACATCATTGGATCTTCGTTGTTGCGCACCCACTCGCTGCCTTCGCCATCCACGAGGATCGTGGCATCGGCGGGGGCGGGGTCAATGATGGACAGGACGGCGGCCACTCCCTTGTTATCCTCGCGCTCCGCCCAGTTGATTTCGCCGCCCCGCGTAGCGCCGCTGGTATACGCATCCATGTGCTTCTGCTCGAAATCCATCCCTACTCCTTGATCTTCAAACCCTGTGGTCCGGTCACGTACGTTCGTGCCACGTTCACGCGCATCTTCTCGTCAGCCGCGGTCACCAAATCCACATCGAGCATGTGCGCCAGCGAAAGCGTGAACAGGAGGACATCCGCCAGCTCCGGCGCCACGTCTCCACCTTTGCGCCATGCGTCGAAAGCTTCGCCCACCTCCGCAATCAGGAGGCAGAACTCCAGCGGGACATCCGTGGTGTTGAATCCCTTCTCTACCTTGTTTTTCCACAGCGCTCCGGCGATTTCGTCCAATGGCCGCAACATCATTCCCCATCCCTGCTCATCATCATGAACTGGACTACCGGATCAATGCGCTTGCTGGCAGTCAATATCTCAACTGTATCAGTCAACTCCCCTTTGGTCATCCCGCGTGTGGTGGAGACTGGGATGGAGAGATCCCACGCTTCGCGCAAGAGGGTGATGTTCGGGCGCTGCCCGCGCCACTCCGCGGCAGCGTGCCCTACCCTGGCTGCGAGCGCCTTGCCGGCCACCTCCTCCATCACCTCCTCCGCCCAACTGCACGCCATCTCCAAGGAGAGCCCGCGGTGCTCCGTGAGCGCGCCGATGCTCCCCTCGTGCTTCTCCCCGCATCCGCACCAGCGCGAGCGCCCGAAGCGCTTCGGGTAGCTGGTGGCCGCGGGACAGGAGAGGTAGCCGTATTGCCCGGGCTCCTTGACGATCCACGCCACATCCCAGCGTCCGGGCTCCTCCGAAGGCACGATGAGCGCGTAGGCGCGGCGGCCGATGGGGAGGAAGTAGTGCCCCTCGAAGGTATGCAGCCACGCTCCGGGAGTAGTTCTCCCCAGAGGATCGAAATCAACGGTTTCCGTGTCTCCGTCCCACGCCTCCTCCTCTGGCCACCCACCCGCACTCGCGCTCTCCTTCTCCTCCTCCTCCCACATCTCCTCCATGCCGAGGAGCGTCAGCTCCTCATCCATCTCCACCGCGTCATCCGGCTTGTGCTCGGAGAGATCCACGAGAGTACGGAGATCGTGCTGCGCGCCGGCGCCCACCGCTTCGAGCACCAGGCAATCCCCGCGCTCCGCGGCCGGCAGCTCCAGATCCGGACGGAGCCCGCGTCCCACCATCTGCTGATACAGCGGAGCGCTGCGCGTAGGGCGGAAGATCCCCACGCAGGAGATGGTGGGATCATCGAATCCCTCCGTGAGCACCCCCACGCCGTGGATTACCTGCGTCTCGCCGGAGCGCAGGCGCCGGAGCATGGCCCGACGCTCCTCGCGCCCCAGCTTGCCGTGAATGGTCTCGCTGGGAATCCCAAGGTTGAGGAAGGCTTTCTCCCCGTGCTCCGCCATCTCCACCGTGGGCCAGAAGGCGATGCCCTTGCGGTCGCTGGCGTGCTCCAGCCACCCCTCCGCGATCTTCTCCGGAGCGAGCGCCCGATCCATCTCCGTGGCCAGTGCTCCGTCTGCGAAGTCTCCTCCTTGCTTGCGCACGTTGGAGAGGTTGAGATCGGGGATCACGATCCGCTTGCCCCGGACATCGAGGAGATAGCCGCGGCGGATACCGAAGGAGATGCCGTAGGTGACGGCGGGCTCCTCCCAGATGTCGGAGAGCTTCAGCTTGTCTCCGCGGGCCAGCGTTGCCGTGAAGCCGGCCACGCGTTGCCCTGGAGCATCGAGCCCACGGAGGATCGTCTGATAGGTGGTGGCCACCGCGTGATGGCATTCGTCTACCACGATCAGGGAGACGCGGCGTACCTGCGCGAGGCGCTTCGGATTGCGGAGCGTCTGCACGCTGCCGATGAGCACCCGGGCGGCCACCTCGTTGCGCTCCGCCTTCACGATGCCCACGGAGAGATGCGGAGCAACCTCGCGCATCTTCTTGGCAGCCTGAAGCGCCAGCTCGTCCGTGTGCACCAGCACCAGCGCGCGATCGAGCGGATGCGCATCGAGGTGCTCCGCGATGAGATGCGCGAAGATCACCGTTTTGCCGAGCCCCGTGGCGAGCACGCTGGGAACGCGCCCCGCACCAGCGTCCCACCGCTGATGCAGAGCGCGAATCGTCTCCGTCTGATAATCACGGAGTTTGAGCAGAGCACTCACAGCTTCTCCCACGGGAACATGCCGAAGGGGCGCTCCTTGGCCATCGCGCACCCGTAGCTCTCGTGATATCCACCGAAGCCGGGAAAGTGGCCGAGGTCGATGGCGTAGGGCGCCCATTCGAAGCCCGCGGCGTGATAGTGCGCCGCCTCCACTCGCGACTTTTCGAAGTAGTGGCTTTCCATCATCCGAAAGCAGCGCCCGCATCCACCGCATGGGCCATCGGGACTACCCACGCCCCAGCAATCATATTCCGGTCCACCACCGTGCTCATCGGCATCCTGAAGACGAGCATCGAGATCCGCCTTCGAGAGGAGGAAGCGTGAGGAGCCGCTAGCCATCTCCTCGCCGTGCTGATCGAGGATGCGCCAGATGTCAGGCGGATAGCTCTCGTCCAGCACGATGGGCACGCCGTAGAACTGATTAACGTAGCCGAAGGGCTGCGCCGGTACCTTCGCGTGTTCACGCAGTGCATCCCACGCTTCGCTGCCGATGTGGCACCTCTGGGGGAAACGGGCGTCTCGATCCTGGGGCGCCAGAAGGCGCGTCATCCTCTCCCACATGTCATCGCTCATCGCGTCAGCACCTCACGCAGCGCCAGGGGGGCGAGGTGGGGGACATCGGCGCGGGTGTTGAGGGATGGGAGATCAGCGATGGGAACCCACATTGCTTCGGGGGCGCCTTCATCGTTGGTGATGGGCAGCGGGATGCGCGAGTCTGCGATCCCGATGAACAGCTCATCGATATGGTGATGTGCCGGCTCACCCTTGTGTGGCTTCGCCGGCGCGGGGTGTTCGGCCACGAGCCATGGAGCAGGGCACCACTTCGCCCCGGGGGTGAGGATGAGGGAAGGGACGGAGAGCCCCGGGATCATCCCCGTCTCCTCGCGCACCTCGCGGAGAGCCGCCTCCGCGGGGGTTTCGTTCTCATCGACGTGGCCGCCGGGGAACATCCACTTGCCGGTTGCCTTGTGCCAGATGAGCAGCACCGCAGCTGCATCGGGATCGAGCACCACCATCGATGCCGTGAGGTGGCGCGTGTTTGAGGTGATCACAGCTTGTTCGCCCTTCGGTAGTCCAGCGCCTTGCGCTGATGCTCCCGGTAATCCGCCAGAGGGCTACCGGTGATGCCCTTTTCTCGATCGAGGAGAGTGGGGCCGCAAACCTTGCAGAAGCGTTCGCAGCACTCCACCCCACCGTTCTCACTCTGACGCAGGAAACGTGCCGCCCAAAGCGAGCATCGCCTTGCGCGTCACGGAACAGAGAATCTCCACCTCTCCGGTCGCCGGCAGCGAGAGCACCTCGGGAAGGTGCGCGAGCTTCACGTGGATCTGAGTGTGCTCGAACGGCTTCACACTGTCCCACCACTTGCCATCCGGCTTGTGGAAAGACTTCTCGATGATGCTGTGCCAGGGGAGGCGCGAGAAACCCTCGATGACGGCTTCGCTCTCCCCGATGCGCACCCGGTCACCCAGCGCCGTCATGGCCCACGTGCTCGCCACCCACTCGTCTGGGGTGGTGTCCATCTGCTTCTCGGCTTCGATCATGCAACCGAGACAGTCTCCGCCGCAGTCCACGGAAAGCGGATCTTCGGGCTGAGCGAGGATGCGCCCGCAGATCGAGCAGGAAGAATCCTTCATCTCCTCGATCTGCGCCGGATCATTCTCCGGGCCGATCGGGGGAACGTCCACGGGCTCCACGGTGACCTTCAGGCGGAAGTGCCCAATCTCCGCGCGATCCATCATCTCCAACCGGAACTCATCGTCGCCAAGCCACGTCACGCGCGCCTGAATGTCATCAGGAATGTCGATGAGGCGCATCCACTCCTGTACCACACCTTCGGCGTACTCCGCGAGGTAATCGGAAAGCTCGCTCACTTCAGCCTCCCCGCGTGGATCAGGCACGCGATGCCCCCGCCGAGCGGGCCGCACGCGAGCGCGGCATCGCTGGCCGGGAAGTCCGCGCCCATGCTCTGCCACAGGGCCTTGCACAGGATGACGGCCGTGAAGACGAACAGCAGCAACGCCACCATCACCCACGCCGTAGCCTTCTCGAAGTTCACTTCGACTCCTTCAGGTGCTTTTCGGCGTACGCCTTCGCATCCTTCAGCCGGCTGGAGAAGGAGAGCGGGATGCGCTCGAACTCCTCGTTTATCTTGCCGAAGGCGCGGAAGTACGCGGTGAACGTCCATCCTGTCTTGCCGTACGCCTGCCGCGTGATCTTGTAAATCCGCGTGGGGCGCTCCTGATCGTCACGGGCGTAGTAATGCCCCGTAGTCGCATTCCGTACCCAGTCCACCTGAGCGCTCCCTTCAGTTGAAATCTCGACTACGTCAAGGTAGCACGACCTAGGTTGTATCTCAACTGGTTACGTGCCATGATTGCAGCCACAGGGAGGCGGCCAGGAAGGGCTGTCCGGGTGATGGAAAGGAAGATCATGGCAAAAGTCGGACAGCAAATCCTGCTCTCTCCGCACACCAAGGAGGGCGTGCTGGCGCTCGCGGTGGTGCGGCAGGAAGCGCAGGCGGAGGTGGCGCGGCAGCTCATCGAGGCGCAGTTGCCGGCGATGAACGCGGGGCACGCGGGGATCCTGAACGAGTTGTGGGGCGCGCTCGACGCGATGAAGGTCGGGCGTCTCGAGGCGCTTCAGGAGATGACTACCGTGCGCACGCGGCCCTTCCTCGAAGGGCAGCCCACGCGCCGGCCGATGCGCATCGCAGACCTGAAGACAGCGGAAGGCAAGTGGCGTGCTTCGTTCCCGTGGCACGCGGATGCGAAGCCGGGCAAGGCGTAGCGTTCGATCAGGAGGGGTGCGGCGCGGGCTACGGCTCGCGCCGTCTTCGTCAGTAGATGAGATGGGGAGCAATGGAACTGACAGAAGTTGAAATGGCGGAGAAGCTGCGCGCCGCGGGATGGTTCGTGAAGCGGCTGGAGCAGAGCGGCGAGGTGCAGGGCTACGGCCAGTGCTACGCCACGAACTACCTGGGGGAGACGTATCGCGTCGTGGCATGGCAGGACGGGAAGCCGATGCTCGATGGTGGCCCGAACGGGAAGGTGTTTCAGGGTGCCATGCTCGGCTACGCGTTCACCTTCGGTCCGAAATGACGAATGGCCACCCCCTGGCGGAAGGGTGGCCATCGTTTGTCACAGCGCTCTGCTCACCACAAGCAGGAGATAGGGGAATCATAGCATGAGCGACGAAGAGGTTACCCCGGAGCAGCGCAAGGCGCTGGATATTGCGCGGGCTCTCGTGGAGGCGGGGATTCCCGTGTTCGCCGCTGCCCCGTGCCCGGACGGATGCAAGACACCCGGGCACGCCAAGAATGACTGGCATCTGCCGCGGGCATGGCAGAAGATCACTCCCTCACTGAGGCAGCTGGATCGCTGGCGTCCCGGGTGGGCACTCGCGGCCATCGGTGGATGGCGCCTCGATGTGCTCGATCACGATCCCCGGGCCGGAGGAGACGAGTCGCTGGCGGAGATTCGCGACGCCGGCCACATGCCGCGTGTGTTTGGTCGCGTGCTCACCTCGGGCGGGGGGCAGCACTTCTACATCACCCCCCTGCGTGAGCGGGAGTGCAACAAATTCATGCCCGGACTGGACTATCAGGGCGGAGATGCGGACGGAGAGGGACGCGCCTTCGCGTGGATTCCACCCACCGTGCGCCGGAGCAAGGATCCGGCGCGGTTGGGCGAGCTGGTGCCGTACACGTGGGCGGAGGAGATCGATTTCGAGGAGGTGGCGGAGTACGAAGACGGAGACGATTCGGGGGAGATGCTCCGCGCCCGCATCCTGGCGAAGTCTCCCCGGGCAGAGAAGCCACTCCCCGCGCCGACTGCAGTCGCTCCGGAGGTGAGCGGCGAGGGAGACGGAGGGAGCAGCCTGTTCGGGCCGGGGCCAGCCACGGTGCGCGAGGAGCGCAGCTTCACGGAGGAGGAGGCGAAGGAGTTTCTCCGTCCCGCGCTCGATGCCCTGCGGGAGGCGCCCGTGGGGGAGATCGAGGAGCGGGCCAACCGTGCCGCGGTAGCGCTCTCGCACTTCGTGCCTACCTTCTGGAGCGCGGAGGTGGCATATGCCATCCTGCGGGACAATCTGGGACATACCGCCTATGACGAAAACGGCCCGTACGCCTCATGGAGCGCCGAGAAGTTCAAGCCGGTACTAAACGGCACCAGGCCCCCGCGGGACCCGTGGCGGGCCGTACAGGTGGCGGAGAGCGTGGAGAGTGCTCCGGTGACCGGAGACGCGGTGGAGGCACTCCTGGCGGAGATGCTCACGCCAGGGCAGATCAAGGTGCGCGAGCGCCCCCGCTACCTGATCAAAGGGCTGCTCAACATGGACAGCGAAAGCTGGATCATCGGTGAGCCCGGTAGCAAGAAGTCGTTCGTGGCGCTGGACATGCTGGGGCACGTAGCCGCCGGCAAAATGTGGCAGGGGCGCAAGGTCAACGGTGGTGCGGTGGTGATCATCGTAGCGGAGGGCGCTGGTGGAATCGGAGACCGAATCACCGCATATGAGTCGCTTCACGGCGTGATGCCGGAAAACGTGCACATCCTCCCGCGGCCCGTTCAGGCCAAGAACATTGGAGCGTGGGCGGTACTGGTGGAAGCGTGCCGGCGCATCGCGCCCGTGCTGGTGGTGATCGATACGCAGGCCCGGGTGACGGTGGGATTGGAGGAGAACAGCGCCACGGAGCTGGGGATCTACATCGAGGCGGTGCGGGCGGCCAGGGAGGCGACTGGCGCGTGCGTGCTGACTGTCCACCACACGGGGCGCAAAGGCGGCGATGCTCGCGGCAGCAGTGCGATCGATGGCGCACAGAGCACAGAGCTGAAGGTGGTGAGCGAGGGGCTCGCCGGCACGCTGAGCACGGAGAAGCAGAAGGATCTACCGCAGGCGGCGCCCATCCCGTTGCGCTTCAAGAGCGTGGTGACGGGCGTGGACGAAGACGGAGATCCCATCACCTCGCTCGCGGTGATCTCCGATGCCTTCGAGATCGCGGCCGGTGAGGGGCGGCCAGAAGAGGTGGAGCCGTGGGAGGCGCACCACGGGGCTGCTCAGGTTCACCTTCTGAAGGTGCTGAGGGATCAGGGTGGCTCGGTGGGGCTCACGAAGTCTGAGGCGCGAGCGAGCGTCGTAGAGCGCTTCTATCGGGGCGACTCGAAGGCGCTGGCACGCAGCACGTGGAGTACGGCGTGGACGAAGGTGCTGGAGAAGCGGGCGCCGGGTGGGGACGCGGTGGCGGTGTCGTTGGGCGGCCAGAGGTGGGGGCTCGATCTGCTCGCCTTCGGGGAGCTGAATCAGGCGGAAGATTCGGCAAGATCCAGAGAAAAAAAGGTTGAAGGTTAATGTACGCAGGGGGTGTACGCACCCCCCTTTGTTGATCATGCTGCGTACGGGGGTGCGTACACCCCCCTGCGTACGCTACGTACGCTTGTGTACGTGGCTCTGACCTGCGGTGCGAACGGGTGCGTACGCTGCGAACATCTAGTCACGTAACTAGGCCACGTACAGTACCCCCCCCTCTTAGGGGGGTACGTGGCGTACGTCGGGGGGGTGCGAACATCTTGCAGAGAGAGCGGCAGTTGACATATGAACTGAGTAGTTGAGAGGATGGACGGCATGACTGGAGACGTGAAGTTGAAGCACGAGACGCCCGCGGAGTTCCTGGGGCGGTTGGGACGCGTAGGACGGTTGCAGCAGGCGCTGGGTCGGGTGCGTATCTGCATCAACTTCCTGAGGGAACGGGAGGGTGCGGAGGAGGTTGCTCTCCTGGCCGATGCAGAAGCGCTCGCCGGCCGCCTCAGCGAGGCGCTGGAGCGCGAAATGGGTCGGGGGCATACCTCGGTGGGGGTGGAGCCTTCTCCGCCTCGCTGGTGCAAGCTCCACGGGGCAGACTGCAAAGCGGTACAAAACGGTAGGCGGTGCTCGGGAATGTCAGTTGACATCTCGACTGAGGGCGCTTAGACTGATGGCATGACACAGAAGCTGAGCACCACCGCAGAGGATCGGTTGGCCACCGCGGCCGGCAGCGCGCAGGGTGCAACCGTTCGCAAGGGGCCGGGCTGCGAGGAGCTGAAGCGCGAGGGGCTGATCGGGTTCAACTTCGGGCTCACGCGCAAGGGCTCGATCTTGAAGGAGAAGCGCGACCGCGAAGCACTAAACGCGGCTTTCGGTCCTGAGTGATGATTCTGACGTTGATTCCCATCCTGTGGCTCAGCTACTGGGTGGGATTCGTCATTGTTGACGGAATGAGGGATGAGTAATGGGACGCGAGATTAAGAGGGTGCCGCTCAACTTCGATCAGCCCATCGGGGAAATCTGGTGGGGCTACTGCCCCGAAGTGCCGGACGGGCTTTCGGAGGAAGAGGAGGAAAACTTCTACGAAGCGTGGGTGAGCATCGATCCTCCGGAAGGTCCCGGATATCAGCTCTGGGAGACCACCACGGAGGGATCTCCCGCTTCTCCGGTTTT
>Ga0247777_1000052_pt1 | contig 45608 bp, 54 predicted proteins | sample UWRJL154409C5_FD_179937 | JGI IMG/M metagenome (GOLD analysis project Ga0247777, IMG submission 179937) | Plant litter microbial communities from Arlington Agricultural Research Station in Wisconsin, United States - UWRJ-L154-409C-5 | ecosystem: Environmental > Terrestrial > Plant litter >... | reverse complement strand
GGGGTGCTTGCGGAGGCGGCACCACAGCACCACGGGCCACGGCGCATATCGTTTGTAGCGTGGTCGAAACAGGTTCATAGCGTCCTCGGTTATGTCTCTACTTGGCCCGCGCCTTCGGTGGTGAGCTTCGCGGTCCCGGAAAACGGGTCAAACTCGATCAGCCCCTTATCCGCTAGACCGGACAACACTCTGAGCGTTGGCTTGGATCGCATTGACCGCATGGCGGCGGCTTGCAGATCGTTCAGCACGTCGCGCTCTGCCTTCGTAATGTTCATTTCCCGTCCTCCGCAGGCGTCTTCGGTAACTCACCAAGTTTGGCCGCGCCTGCGGGTTGGTCTGGAGCCAGAACATACTTGACCGGCATCGTTCCACATTCCTCGCAGCCACCCTCCCACACGTTATCTTGACACCATGAACGATCCTCCGCGGCACAGGCTTGGCACGAAGGCTGTAGCCAGATCGTTTTATGCGGGTCCACTTACTGCGCCTCGTCCGCGTCTTTAATCAGCGGCGCAGCCGGTACTTGGAAAGCGCGGAGTTGCGCGAAGATCGCGACGAAAAGCCCCTCGTATTTGATGCGCTCGGCCAACGCTTGGTCTTTTGTCAGCATCGCGGTGGCGACGCGCGATTCCATTTCGGACATTTGCGTCGTCTGTGCTTCGAGCGCCACTTTGAGACCAGCAATGTCCGACTTGAGCGCGAAATTCTCACGCTGCAAAACGTCACGCTCGGACGCGATTACCTGAAACTGCTCAAGCCCGTACTGGACGGCTGCTTTGCGGTCTTCTGGCAGATCTGGTGTTGGCGTTCCGTTACCGTTTTTGGTGTTCATATTTTTCGTTCCTCTGTTTTCAGACTCTGGCAAATTCGCCAAAATGCTCTTTGGCCGCGCGGCAGTAGGCGGCGTGGGCTTGTTCGGCGGTGGCAAAACGACCGAGATATTTGCGACGCCCGGCGACAACTATGGCCGCCTGCCATCGGTTTACGTGGGAGACGAATTGCGCGCCTTTTAGGCCAGAAGTGTTGTGCGCTGGTGCGGGGCTATTCGCTTTGTTCTGTGCGGGGGTCGCTTCGCGGAGATTTACTAAACGATTGTCCGCGCAATCTCGGTTGATGTGGTCGATCTGGTTCGCAGGCCAGCGGCCATGCGTGTGCAACCACGCAAGGCGGTGCGCCAAGTGCTGGTAGTGGTCGATCATAATGACTCGGTAGCCGCGCCGCGTAATGCAACCAGCTACCGACCCAGCGGGCGCGTTGCTCCCGCGTCTTTTTATCCAACAAAAGACGCCGGTTTTCGGATCGTAGCTCAGCAGGTTTTTCAGCCGTTTCGCGGTCAACGCCACATCACACCTCATTTCCGATACCGTGGCCCGCTCCACGCCTCTGCGGCGATTGGGAGACCACCGGCCCACGCGGGCGGTTGCACCATAAGATCCTCAAACTCAGCGACGCTGCCGCCAGCACGCTCGCTGACAACTTCATCGTGAATTGTAAGGACGGGCGGGTAGCCTGCGGCGTCTACACGCAGCATCGCTTCGGCCATGACGTCGCGCGCCACCGCCTGCGTGGCGTTCTCCACCAGCGAGCCGCCGTAAGTTGAGATCCGCGCCCAATTCGACGAGTTGAGGTCGTCTTTGACGATGCGCTTGGTGTTGGCTGGACTGATAACGGATTTATACGTGAGCGACAGCTTCGTGCTGCCCCACGGCGTCTTGATCTCTTTGAGCTTGGGGTAGGGATATGTGATCGCTCTCCCGCTTGGGAGGCGCATGAACAAGAAACTCCCAGCGGTCTTGAACGCGAGCTTATCGCAGTGCTTGGTTTTGCCGGGATTGCCTACTGCGCGCAGTGCCGCGTCTTCGACGTCGTACCAAAACTGTTTTATGTTCTGATGTGCGTCACGCCAGGCTGTTTTAAGCTCGTCGGCGCGGTCGTCTTCGATCTCTATACCATAAATCTTGGCCATCGACTGGAGCGCCCGCTGTCCTCCCTGAAAACCAAGGGAAAGATCCAAGACCTTCCCGATAGTTCTTTGATCGCCGTTCACGCTGTTGACCGAGACACCAAACGCGCGGGCGTAGGTCTGGCGGTACATATCCGCGCCCCCGCCACGGTCAAATTCTTCGAACGCTTTAACCTTCCACTGCTCGCCAGCCAGCCACGCGAGCACCCGAGACTCGATGCTGGCGAAATCCGCCGCAAACAGCATCGCGCCGGGCGCAGCCGTAATCATGCCCCTGATGACATCGCCTACTACTTCCAAAGGAGGCCCGGCCAAAAGCTCCACGGCGCTGGCCGACCCGGTCATGACAATCGGGATCAAGCTCTCTTGCGATTTGTCTTTTGGTCTTTTGAGGTTCTGCGGCTGAAAGCGCCTTGCGCTCCATCTTCCCGTAGACGCTCCGTGATACGCCAGAAGCCCTTTGGCGCGGCCGTCTTTCGAACAGCCCAGCAGCAGCGCGTCGATTTTCTTGACGGCTGCTTTGCCAGCTTCGGCGCGTAATTCCAAAACCCGTCTCACATCGGACGGAAGCTCTTGCGACAGCAGCTCCGCGACTTCGTCGCGGCGTATCGAGTCCGCGTCGACGCCACGGTGCTGGCAGAACTCCACGATCTTGGCGACCGCGTCGCAGCTCGGAATAAACCCTTTCGAGACGCTCCGCATTTCGGCGTTGAGCTTGAGCAGCGTGTCTCGAATGATCGGCTTGGCCGCCTCGCATAGCGCGCGATCTACGTAGACCCCGCGGTCGTTGATCTTCTGGTCGAGCAGCCAGATCAACCTTTCCAGCGGACGCAGATCCATCAGACGGGCGTGTAGTGCGCGCTCCACGACCACGTCCTGGCCGCAGTAGGCGACGAGCTGCGCGACGCGGGGCGGGTCATCCCACCAGACCGGCGAACCGTCTTCCTCGTAGCGACGCGGCTTGGACATGCGGAGCATGGTCCGGTAGCCAGCCGGGTCTTTCGCTTCGTTGATGCCCAGCGCCGCAGACGCGCTATCGAGCGAGCCGGGCAGCGCCATGCAGTAGGCCCGCGCCATCGTGCAGTCCCACTGTTCTGGTGCGGGCAACGGCCAGCCGTAGCGTAGGTGCAAGACGCTCGCCCAAAGGGTTCGCTCGAACGCAGCGTTGTGCGCCCAAAACCGGCCACCCTTGAGAACGTGCGCGACGATCTCTGTCGGACATGGTTCGCCAGGCATCCACGTCTTTATCGGGCCATCGTCGAACGCGTAGCAGGCGCACCACACGTCGGTCGTGGGATCTTCGGCGTAGACGTGTACGCCCGTCTTTCGCAGATCGACGGCGGAACGCGTTTCAAGGTCGATATGGCAATCGACGCTCACGGTTTAGCAGCCTCCCGGCCAAGTTGCGTGAGCGTCCAGATGATGCGGTTGCGTTTGAGCTGTACGGTGCGCCTGCCGGAATCTCGTATAAGACCCATTTGCACAAGCTCAGCGCGCCGCGTGCGAAAGGTAGCCCCGTGGTTGGCGCAGAGAATTTGCAGTTGCAGATCGGTCATGTCGCCACGCACTGCGAAATGATTCAATACGACCTGACGCAGCGCATTCATCCGAGGCGCGATACCTTCCGCCGCTTCAAGAGACGTTTCAGGATCGCCCCGTCTCGCCCGCGTGAGCGGCTCGAAAATATCTGGCGGCAGACGGCTCACGGGGTCGGCTCTTTCTTCGCCTGTTGTGCGTCTTCGCGACCGTTCAAGTCGTCAATGATTTGCTGCGCCAGCAGCGGGTCGTGAACGATGCCAAGCCGGTTGGTCAGACCGCCCTCATTCATGTCGTGGATTGCCCAGCCCAGCAGCTCACTCTTGTCCGACTTCGTCGGCTCGCAGCGATAGCGTTGCAGACCGCTCGGCTTATGAGACCGCTGCCAGCTTTGGATGGCGTCGATGGCGACGCGTGCCACGGCCATGTGGGCGTTCTGTTCTTCGGACGTAGCCTCGTCCCAATCGGTATCGGCACCGATGCGTTGGAGCGCACGCGCGACGTAGGCCACAGACGGCATGTAGTAGGACACGGTTATTTCCTCGCTCGGTTGGTAACGATCCTGATGCGCGCGGGTATCACCACGCGAAAGTTGCAGTTGGCGCAGCAGCGACCGGCGTTGACCGGCTCCGCGTTGTTGCCCCAAGGGTCTCCAAGCTCTCCAAAGCAGATCGAGCAGCGGATTAGCTTCGCGGGCCTCGGACGTGGCTTTTGATTCACGGCTCAGACTCCTCGGTCTTTTTCCAGCGGGGGTCGTCGACGCGGCGGCCGTGCGCCGCAGACAACGCGAGCGGCAATGCAGACGGATGCGCCTTCATAAATTCGTGGAGGTAGCCCATCGTGTTGAACATCAAGCCCAGCAGCGCCCAGACGCGGCCTTCGCTGATCGGGTAGTCGCGATGCGCCAGCCAAGCGTCCATGAAATGCCGCGACAACGACTTCATGTAGACGTCGAGTGGGATGCCCTTTTGCCAGTTGTCGGAATCGCGTCGCGTGCCGTCTGGTAAGTGGCGGTTGAAATCCATGTAGATGGCGAACGCGCGGAGTACCTCTGGCGAAAAGAAACCCTCGTAGTCGAGCTTGGTCGTATCGAGATCGCGGTTTGCGCCCGTCTCGAATGTGCGAACGTGCTCGGTCATCGGAACGCCTTCCTGATGTGATAGGTGCCGCCGCGTGCGCTGATGCGGACGTTGGTTGTCTCTGCGAGACGGCGATTGATGCTGTCGATGTAGCCCTTGAGCGCGGTGCGCTTGGATGGCCGGTCGTGGTAGACGATCTCGAATAGCGCGTCGGGCGCTATCCCCATTGGCCCAGCGCGCCGCACAGTGTCGATGATGTGGACCGCCAGCTCACCGAAGCGCACGCCAAAGCGAATCCCGCCGAACGGTCTTTCGCAGTGCGGACAGCGCGCCGTCATGAGTTCACCCGACAGCATTTGCGGGCTTCTCCGTCAGTGAGCGGTATTCAACCGGCAAATCGTGCGCGATGGCGTAGGCCACGGCCTTTTCCATGCCGGGCGAAATTCCGTAATCGGTGTAGACGACCATCGCGTCTGCGAAATCGGACCACGCCAAGCCAGCAGCGATGCCCTGTTTGCGTTCGTCTGGAATGTCGTCGCGGAGCACGCCGGGCTGCGTGTAGAGCAGATGCGACGCGAGCGGCGCTTCGCCTCTACGCAAGGAATCCCGCAGACAACAGCGCGCGTACTCGCAGTTGTCTTCGATGTCCTTCTCGGTCTGGCCCGCGTAGGGCGATTCTAAAACGACCAATCTCAAACTCATGGCGTCACCGGCAGGCGGATCGGGCGCAGTTGCACGCTGGCGAACGGTGCGGCCAGAGATCGAGCGATGTGCAGATGCACGCCAGAGCGTGAGGCGCTGCGGTGGTAGCGGTGGACCCTGTCGCCAAGCCGCCAAATCCAGCGGTAGCGTTCCCGGATAACCAGCCCGTGCGGCTCGTCTTTCACCACGACCAAGTAGGTGGATGGCATTTTCTCGTTTCCCTGCTTATTTCGGGGGTGGACCCCTCTCACAAAGCCCACCCCCGCACGCCCGTTTGGCGTGAAACCCCCCAACCAACGCGAGGCGTCAAAACTCGCGTTGTCTTGTTGTCGGGAAGTATCTCCCTCAACACCCAACAAATAGGGCACGCTATTTGAAGATCGAGTCCGGATTGCCGCTCTTGGCTGCACTGTCGTTGGCGTCTGCGATGAACTCGAACTCGTCTTCGACCTTGGCCCGGCCGCCACCGATGCGGTCGTCGTGGTCTAGGAGCTGCACGTTCGAAAGACCAAAAGACACGCCACGGCCGCCCGTCTGGTGCTCCCAGGCGTAGATCCTGACAGACACCCTGGCCCAGCGGCCCGGATAGACTTCGTCGTCGACCGTGCAAGGTTCGCCGTTGCCGTAGATCACGCTCGGGGCCTTGGCGCTGGACATGCGAACGAGGATCGGAAACGCCGCCGCCAGCTCCGCGTCTTCGGTCTTTTCAGCGTGCTTGATGAAGGGGCGCTTCACCTTGCCGATATTCTTGCCCCACTTATCGACGGCGGCTTCCTCGACCATCTTCAACGCCAGCGTGAGATCGCTGTCTGGCGGCAAGATGACAGACGTGCCGAACTTGGCCTTGTCATCGGACTCGCCCGGCATCGGGCGAGCCTTAAAGAGATTGGGGTAAGAGAGACGACCGGCTGGCAGCAACAGCGTTCCAGCTTTGGTCAGCGCACAGGTCTTGAATTTAGGATTCATCGAAAGCTCTCCAGTTTGACAGGTTTCACAGTTTGACAGTTAGTCGATGGCCACGGCCTGAATGGCATCAAGGTTTACCCATGACCGGATTGGGCCGTCGCGCAGATTTGCGCCATCAATCCGGGTCACGTCGATTCGAATGAAGCCGTGATTGCCGACAGGCAATTCCAGTTTGCCAGCCAGCCGGTCGCCAGACAGCAGCAACAAAGCCACGTTGAAATTCGCGCCTTTGATTGCAGTGATCGCAGCGATTGCCTGCTCCAGCGTCTGCTTAGTCATGTGAAAAACCTTTCTTGTCGGCCAACCACTCGGGCATAACCCAGACGCCGTCGTTGGTTTGTTTGACTTGAGACTTAGGCACCCACTCGGTCTTTGAGCCGTCATTCAGACGGAACGCCTTTTCGGTTTCGGAGGCGATTTCCGCGAACACGACGACAGGTTCCGCACCTCTGCCCATGTCACTCTCCGAACTCGTCGGCGGCATCGACCGAAATTGGTTTGCGCTTATCGGACAGCGGCGCGAGCGTCGCGCCACCGGACGGACTCGTCGTCAGAACGCCAAGCCCCTTCGAGTTGGCCTTGCCGACCAACTTTTCGGCTTGCGCTGGCGAGACCAATTTCCGCGTATAGAGCGCGGCGTCTTCCAGATCGTAGAGCGTCCGCAATGCGCCAGCGGCTTTGGCCTCGTCGATCCAGCGCCTGTGAGTGCGCTTGGCCACCAGCTTGAAGCCGTCCGGAGTTTTGCCATCGAGCGCAGACGCCAAGGCGTGATCGCGGACGGCAGAGCACCAGGCTTCGACCAGTGCGACCTCTGACATGATCGCGCCAAGCTGCTTGGCCGTGAGTTTTTCCACAGACGGAAGTTCGATCACGTCGTCTGCAAACTCGGCTTGCGCTATTTTAAGGGAAGCTCCCCGCAGCTCCGGACAGAAGCCCGCTGCGGGGCAGAATTGGCAATGGTTCCCTGAAACCATTTGAGCGTCCGGCCGGGAGGCGTTCTCGGCCGCTGTCCGGAACTCTGATTCAAAATCCGCCAAGCGTTCGACGGTGGTCTCCCATGATTTGACGGGAGCGGCCCCCGGCACGCGCGGTTGCACGATATGCGCTGAGACAGTCTGGACGTTGTGGTTGTGATAGAGCCGCGCCGCGCCAGACAAGTAAGACAGCAGTTGCGGATTTTCTTCTGGCTCGACCACGACCCCCTTGCCGTATTTGAAATCCGCAATCTGGAGATCAGCGTGCTCCGCGTGAAACAACACCGCGTCACCAGTGCCGAACTGCCCCGGCCATAGATGGCCAAGATCGAGCGTTACTTCGGATCGCAGCTCATAGCCGTCTTCAACAAAAGACCGCACTAAGTCCAAGAAAACCTGGACCGCGTCGGCCATTTCGTCGTCAACGACAAAGTGCCGCTCGCCAACGTTGATAACTTTCCCGACATGCACAGCGGCGTCTTCGCCATCCTGCAAACACAACGCCGCCAGTTCGTGTGCCGCCGTGCCTTCGTCCGCGTACACAGACGAAGACTCTGCCACGTCCGCACACATGCGGATCGAGCCGGGGCATTTGAACCAGCGGTACGCGCTGGACGGTGCAAAGACAGCGTGTGCCATTAGGCGCGGCCCAGATCGGGGATCTCGTCGTCGAACATCGCAGGCGCGTCTTTCACAATCGGCGTGACAGCCGCGTGGTAGACCGCCTCGAAGTATTCAGGCTTGAGCTGAGACAGCCGGTCGGTGTGGCCGTGCTTCTTGAGCAGCACAGCGGCAGCGGCTTCGTCGTTGGCCGCGAGGAACTGCGTCAACGCAGCGCGCACGTCCAAGACCGTGATGTCTTTTTTCGGTTCTGGCTCGGGGTCTTTTTCAGCCTCGGGTTCGTCTTTCGGGACGACCTTGAGCTTGTCGCCCTTGGGCGGACGGCCACGCCGTGGCGCTGGCGGCTCAGGCTCGGTCTCGACCACTTCCGGCGACTTGATGCTCTCGGGTATCGGGTTCGCCTTTGGCGCGTCTGTCACCAGCCGCACTGGCGAAGTTACTCCAGCGGTTTGCAGCGCCTGGAGCACGTTCGCCATTTCGGACGGGTTCTCCGCAGTGATCGTCAGCGTCATTTGCATCTTTGGTTTCCATGTTCTCATGGCGGCATCAGCCGCGTTTTTCGGTAGCCAGCACACCACTCAACTCAACAAACTCTGGAGCTTCTCCCGCTGCGCCGGGTCTGGCTCGACAGACCGGCGACGGGACGCCTCGACAATCCAGACGTGGTTGGCGGTCGACGCCAGCGCCTGCATTTCCCCCAACGTCAAAGACCCAATGATGCGCGACAAATGCACAGACCCCTTCAACCACGCGGCCATAGCGCGGGCGGCTTTTTCGTTGGTCGCGGCGGCCCACACTTCGGCTGGGTCCACTTCCCGCGAAACCGGCTTCGGAGTTTTCTTGTCGTAATTAGTGTGTGGTCTTTTCGTCATCGCTCTCAAGTCCCAACGAAAATGACGTGCAAATAAACTTCACGCTTTGCGTGTCTCCTACGCGGCCACAATTAGCACTAAGCCTTTGTGGAATGACGCCAGCCTCGATGCGTTGCAGCGCAGCGAGAACATCGACCAGCGCGCGATAGAGGGTGGGAGAGACCGGACGTTGATTCATGACAGCACACTCGGACCAGCATCCGGCCCGTCGCCGGGATGGTCTCCAACGTCTCGATCATGGGCAAAGTGTGCCAGCGCAATGGCGTCGGCCTCGTTGTCGTCTGACACGTTCCAATAGCCCCGGTCGTGAGCTTCCGCGATCATCAGGTCTTTTGAGGCGTTGCCTTTGCCGGTCCAGTATTTCTTGATGGTCCCCACCGGGATACCCTCGTAGGGAATCGCCAATTCCTCACATAAAGACGTGACCACCCCAAACAGCGCGCCGTAGACCCGCGCCGCGTCCGCGCCGATGTGTCGGCGGACTTCCTCGAACAGCACCACGTCCGGTTTCGAAGACTCCAGAATCTCCAGTAGCTGCTTGCGAAAACGCACGTAGCGAACGCCAGCGCCATCGAAGCGCCCCGGTCTGAAATCCCAAAATCCCGAGATCACATTGTAGCCAGCCACATTGCACGTCAGCAGCGCAAAGCCGGTCATAGTCCCGAGATCCAGGCAGAGGTAAGTGCGTTTGGCCACAGAGGGCCTCCCACTGTGAGAGGTATTCACGACGCGATCAGACAACCGCAGACGTCAGACGACGTCGGCGGACTTAGACGGAGCACGCTTAGGCTTGTGGCCCAGCACTGCGTTCTTCCGAGTCTTGTTGGACTTGCGGCGACCTTGTGCGACCCAAGAGAATCGAGGCCGGTCAAACTCGCAGATGGTCTCGTAAGCACGCCACAACGTGGCGGGCTTGAACGGATGACCGTTGCGGAGCTTCTTCACAAACAGCGGATCGCCAGACGCGAGATACCCCAGCCGCGTAGCAGAGAAGCCATTGTTCACGGCTTCCTTGACCCGCGCGAGGACTTTCCGTCTATCCATTGGTTTAGCTTTCTTCATTTTGGTTTAGTTAGGTTAGGGGAGCGAGCTTTCAAAAATTCGTTTTGTGTGAGATCGTAGTGCGTTGACACAATACAGTTACAAAGCACACTGTCAACAAATGTCCGGTGCTAAACAAAACACCGGACAGCCCGCAAACCCGTCTGTTATCTGTCTTTTCGGCTAGTGCTTTGTTGTGACTTGTTATTCGCCAACCCACACACAGGCGTCTCGAAATGCTGTCGCGCAGCGAAAAGAAACTGCTCCAAGCCGCACTACGAAGTGCAAACACCGATCAACTGCGAATCTTCCCGGCCAAGCCGAACGCAAAAACCCCAGCCATAGCCAAATGGCCAGAGCGCGCCACCACCAATAGCGAAACGCTGACTCGCTTGTGGGAACTGGAGGACTTCAATCCAGCCGTCGCGTGCGGATTCACAAAACGAATCGTCATCAACGGCGTCGAGGTCGACGTCTATCTGGTCGTCGTCGACTACGACATGAAACCCGGCCAATTAGGCGCAAAAGCACTGGCGCAACACACCCTGTTTGGTCTGGCAGACACACGCACGATCAAAACTCCCAACGGTATCCACAAATATTATTGGAGCCTCAGACCGATTCCCAACTCGCAATCCCGCATTGCACCAAATGTCGATGTGCGAGGTGTCAGAGGCTACGTCATAGGCGAAGGCGCGATCATCGAGGGCGTGGAATACCATCGGGTAGGCGAGTTCGACGAAATCGCTTTTATGCCAGCGGAATTGGAGACGGCCGCAGCCAAGGGCGATCCGGCCCAACAACAAAACGAATCCACGAACAACAAGCAACCCATCGGTGAACTGGACCGGCCAGAGGCCATCGAAACCGTAAAGCGATGGATCATCAACCACGCGCCAGAAGCCATCGAGGGATCTGGGGGCGATCAAGCGACCTATCGGGTGGCCGCTCACATAAAAGACCTTGGGATCTCCGAGGAAAAATGCCTGGACCTGATGTTCGACAATTGGAACGAACAAAAAGCCGTGCCGCCTTGGGCCTACGACGCACTGCGAACAAAGGTCAGGAATGCTTACGCTTACGGCCAGAACGCTCCGGGCGCGGCAAGTGCTTTGAATGAGTTCGATGTTGAGAATAGTGGGGATGAACAACCTACAGCGGCCCAACAACCGAAAGACGACAAAGACGACCCGAGCACTTTTTCGAAACACGTCCGCGAACCCATGCTGGACGAGAGCTTCGACGAAGCCGCCGACACGGCGCTGGACAATCAGTCCAACCCGCTGATCCACGGCATCATGGGCCAAGGCGAAATCAGCGCGATCTATGGCTACCCTGAATCGGGGAAATCCTTCGCGGCCCTCGACATATGCCACGCCATCGCCACCGGCACCCCGTGGAACGGCCGGAAGGTCACGCAGGGAGCGGTCCTTTATGTCGCCGCAGAAGGCGGCCCAACGATCCGAAAGCGGTTTAGGGCACTCCGGACCAAGCACGGCAAAACCAACGTGCCCATGAGGCTCCTGCGCTACGCCATCGACATGCGGACCGGCACCTATGACGCGAAACGGCTGTGCGAGCTTATCAAACAGCGCGGCGAGGAAATGGGCCAGCCCATCAGGCTGGTGGTGATCGACACGCTGTCCGAGGCACTGGCTGGCGGCACGGACGTCGAACACATGAACCTGTTCATTCACAACGCCAAGATCGTGAAGAACACCACCGGGGCGAACGTCTTGGTGATCCACCACCCGGGTAAAGACGCCAGCAAGGGACCGCGCGGTAGCTCCGCGTTCCGAGGCTGGGTGGATACGCTGATCGAGGTCCACGATCCGGGGCAGGGCAAAAAGGGTTCAAGACGGAGCTTCAAGGTGCTCCGCGTGAGAGACGGCGAGCTGCCGTCTTCGCCGCTGTGGTTCCGGCTCGAAGTAGTGAACCTGGGAAAGACACCGGAGGGCCTCGACGTCACGTCGGCGGTGGCCGTGTGGTGCGACGACGCCAAGGAAGAATTTTCCGAGGAAATGACGCCGTCTGAAAAGGCGCTGGCTGAGACGATTTCGCGCTGGGCCAAGGCCAAAGACGTCGAAGTCCACACGGTGGGGGCCAAGGGTCTCTTGGTCTGGCTCAAGGCCAACGAACCCGACAACTTGCTCGCGGCGGTAAAAGACGTCGCCATGCGGAAGGCGATCTCGCGGCTGCGGCAGCAAGGGTATTTGCAAAATAATCCCGATAATTCGGAAGACGAGGACGATTAGCGCCCAACAAACCCTACAAAACGTGACAAAGATCTTTGTCACGCTAGAAAATTTCTCGAACACAACCAAAACAGCGTGACAAAGCGTGACAGAAAAGCGTGACAAGAAATTACCCTTTACGCCAAAGGGGTTAGCTAGTGGCGTGACAAGCGTGACAGAGCGTGACAAGGCCAGAAAACCCTACTTTCTGAGCGTGACAAGGTTTCCGCACCCCTATACGGGTGCGGAATGTCACGCAGAGGGCGGGGAGGGGAAATAGGAGGGGAATTAAAATAAATGCAGACGCAGAAGCAGAATAAAAAGACCTCGATCAAATCCCTGGTCGAATACGCGGCGACCTGTTTGGCCGACCCGCCGCGATACCAGACCCCGGGCGCGGTCTACTGTCGGGGCGAAGTGTTGGCTCCAATTGTTTGGCAGGGACGGCAATGGGCCGTGACCAAGTACGGGCTGGAGTGTCGGGACGGAACCTACTGTATCGACCGACGCCGGTTGTGGGAGAATGAGGACGAGTTTGGTTGGGTGATGCACTTGTCGGAAAAGACGTGGGCGGATCTGCCCGACTTTGCCGAGGCGCTGCGGATCGCCCGACACACTCACAGACGGAAGGCGCGATGCTGAGACTATGGAAAGACACCGCCGCCTTGGACGCGCAGGTGGCGAAGGTACAGCGCCGGGTGCGGCGGCAGGAGGAACGCTGGGACCGCAGCCGCTTGAGTACCAAGGCCCGCTGGGCCTCTGGGAGCGGTCCCGTGTTCGGGATGGTCTCCCGAGGGGTGGTGAGGGTCTCCGCTCAATGGGTGAGGCTCCTAGTGGCAATGGAGCCGGGGCGCTGGTACGGGGAGGCGTTGCTTGGCCGGATGGTGGGGCGGAAAAAGCCAATCGGCCACGGCGCACAACATCAGTTGAGGGCGATGCTCGACAAAGCCGACAACCCGGCGTGGCAGGAGATCCACCTGTCGGCTGTTGTGTTGGGGGCGATGGCCAAGCGGGGCGAGCACATCGAGCCGAGGCATTTGTGGCGTCTGAGTCAGTGGGCGGTGGAGTTGCGGGCGGCGGTGCTCGACGACCCAACCTGTGAGACGGTCGACGTGCTGGCGTTGCCCAGTGCGCCTGAAAATCTGAAATCGAGGGGTGGCCGTCTTTTTCAGCCCAACCACAGGGGATAATCGGTGGAGAACTTCGGCGTCGCCAGGCCGTCTTTTTAGTCTGGAGTTTCGGAATCCATAAGAAAATTTATGGCCCGAAACTTTTCGTCGCGGGGGATTTTCCCAGGAATTTGGGAATCCATAAAAAATATTAGAGACGTTTTTCGACGGAGCTGCGCCGCGCCCGCCAGGTAGGGTGGGGCAGGGGACGCGGACCAAAAGACCGCAACAAAAAAAAGACCAGGGGCGCGATGCCCCCGGCAAGTGGTCGCAGGACTCTATCCTCCGAATAGTTTGAGTAGGACGAAGCCGCCAAGCAACAGCGCGCCTGTGACGCGTACTATTTCGGGGAGGAAGGCGAGCACGACTAAGGCAACAAACACCAAAGCAACGGCGAGAATGATTCCGCCTGCGATTACCAGCATGATTCAGATTCCTTGTGAGAGGGTTTAAGCGCCGCAAGCCAGCGCGGCGAAAACGAAAAGCGCGGCGATAAGAGTCGCGCTGGCGACTAGATCGAAAAGGATTCGCATGGTGCGACTCCGGTTTGGGGTTAGGAGAACAGCGCGGCGCAAATGGCAATCGCCAATAGCGCCGCGCCAATGCGGGGTAGGACAACGCAAGCCAGCGAAATCATGGGCGCTGGCTTAGTGCGTTGAGCGGGGAGCGCGGCGACCAGGGCGCGCTAGGTCTGTAAGGTCCGCGTCGACAATTGCCACGTTGTGGTCAGTTAGAATTTTGAGCGGGGCAAGTGTCGCGCTCCCATGCTCTGGCCTCAAAACATATTGAACGGCGCAAGCGCGAGTCCCGTCGATGGCTTGCGCCAAATAAACGTAGCAGCGGCGTGCGTCGGGATTGTCCGCGATAGTGTCGGGGTTTGGCTCTGGAGGAAAGCGCCCGGCTTCGTCGCGGCGCTGTTCCATCAAGTGACCTTCAAGGCAAGTAATGGTCAGGCAAGCGTCTGCGATTTCGTGCTGTACGGCGCGCAAGGTTATTGCCTCAAGCGGCAAAACCTCAAAGCCATCTTGTCGACGGCGCGGCCCGATAATTAGAGTCGCGGGTAATTCGCCAGAGGCGCGGAATTGTTGCGCGTTCAATTCCGCAATTCTCAACAGGACATTGGCAAGCGGGTCGGGGCAGGACATGGCGTTTCATCCTTTAGGGGTTACTGACCTTCATCAGATGCCGCGTCACGGCATGACGCGCGCCAAGCGGGGCGCGCGTTTCGGTCTTATGCGGCTTCGTCTAGTTTTGGGAACGCGGGGCAATCCTGTTGCCGCAGCGCCTTAATGAGATAGGCGAGTCCATCGGTCGCGGCGCTTTCTTCTGTCCTGAAAAACGACTCGGCGTTGTTTGTCGTCGGCAGAATATAAGCGCCGCGCTTGTTGGCTTCGTCGCGGTCAATAGACTGGCATTGACCTAAGCCGCTGCCGATATCGCTAGTGAAATCCTCGCAGGTGAAAGCCGCCCACGATATGCGACGATAAAAAGACGCATGACCTAGAGCGAAAGCAAGCCGCCCAATGTCTGCTTGCGCGCCTGATTCCTTGACGGTTGCCGCCACGATTTGAGTCAGGTTTTCTTTGCCTGATTTTTCAAACGTGATGACCTCGCAAGCAAAGCCAGCGGCCTCTATCGCGTCGACAACAGCGGCGACAACAGCGGCGCGGTTTGTGATCGCCTTGGCGTTTACGTTTGCGCCGTTTGTCATATCGGACAACAGAGTCAGGACAGGCTTGCGGCGTAGCTTGGCGGAGTCGACGCGCCGCATGTTTAGAGGATTGCCAGCCAGAGCGCGGGGCACGCTGGCCACCGCTCCGGCCACGTCCCATTTAACGACGCGCGGCCCCATTGGATTCGCGGCGTTGATTTGGTCGCGTAGCTTGGCGGCACGCGCCGCACCCTCTGGCCAGCCATCGCGGCAGAGGTTAATCGCGTCGGACATGCTATGCGTTCCAGTGAAAGCCTTATCGTTTGTCCAAGCGGATTTGTGCCAATTGGACTCGCCGTGACCTAGCGTCGCGACAAACGACGCTAGAGTCTCTGGCGTGCTCCAATAGGAAAGCCAAACGCGGGATTGATTTGGAGTCGGGATTACCGACTCCAAGCCGCTGTTATCGCCGCGCCGTTCTATGGTTTGTCTTTTTGCCATTGTCGCCCCCACTAAGCCGCTGCGGTTTCGATGCGGCGGCGCAATTCGGAGTCGATGCCTTTCCAGACAACAGACTCTTCGACAACGTGCTGAGTCATGCCAGAGGCAAGCAAACGCGCGCCATAGATTGAAGCGCGTGGCGATATGACAACGCGCGCTTTTTCCTTTGCAGCGCCTGACCGCAGCGCCTGTACGCGGTCGCACCATGAGTCGTTACCGCAAATGGCGCGCTCTAAGCGTTCATCGTAATTCCACAACAGCACGACAAAGCGATCCATTGTCGCGCCATCCATTTGATTGCGGCCGACATAGACGCGGTCTGCGCCTGTTCCGTAAGTATTCAAGCAAGCCACGACGACGAAATCAGCGTGGCGCTTTACGGGTTCGGTGGAGTCGGGGAAAGCCATGTAACCATTCGCCAGCGCCGAATTGCAGACGAGAATCCCCGCAGCGTCGCCAGCGTCTAGTTCATCCAGACAAACGATTCCGCCATGCTCAAAGGCTTGGCGAAATGGCGTGGATTGATAGCGGCCGTGCGCGTCGACAAAGCCTAGCAATTCGTGCGCGCCTTGCACCGCGCCTTGAATGTAAAACTTAACCTCTAGGGCTTCTGCCGCTTGTTCCGCTGCGGTGGTTTTGCCGCTGCCAGCGGGGCCGACAAGCGCAACAGGTAGCTTTTGTGCAAGCGCCTGAATCAGCGTCGGCAGAGTCTTGTGGCGCGGCTTGCTGCCGTGGTCTTTTGTCCCGCTTGCAGTCACGATCTCAAGCCGCGTCACGGGAATCAGGTTCGGCAATTCTTTGCGGACAATGTCGCGGACAGCGTCCGCGTCTAAGCCGCCACCACTACTGCCAAGCAAGCCTAGCAACGTCTGCAACGCCGCTGCCTTGTCGTTCGGCAGCGTCGGGATTGTCGGCAGCGTCTGCGGCAATGTCGGCAACGTCTGCGGCAGTGTCGCGGAGTCTTCGTCTGCGGCGTCTGCGGTGGCGTCTGCGGCTTGCGCCTTCAAGCGTTCAAGCGCCTTGCCATCGGTTTCATTGTAAGCCGCTCCGATGGCGCGCATGGCCAAGCCGCCAACAAACAAAGACGGCAAGCCTTGTGCAGTAAGCCACTTGCGAGCGGTGGCGCGGTTTTCGGTGGTTACGATCAGTTGACCGCGCGGACCTAGCAGCGACTCTAGTTCCGTGACGGACATGGTTGGCGTTCTGGACATTTGCTTTTTCCTGCGTTTTCAATGGGTTAGTTGTTTTGCGTTGTGAGGGTCTACGCCCCCACTTAGGTTATCGCTCACAACTCCCAACAAGGTCAACAGGAATCTAGGCGGTTTGGGGATATAGTCACGGAATCATGGCGCTAACTCCGAATGAGAGAATTTTCGTCGATGTAATTTTGTCGACCGGCAGTTCTAGGAAAGCCGCGAACGCCAGCGGAATCAGCGTTCAAAAGGCGATTCACAACCGCGCGATTCTGAAAGCCACGCGTGACGGAATGCAGGCGCAATTGCTATCGGCAGCGCCGCAAGCCTTGTCGGTTTTAGTGCGGCTGGCGACCGATTCAGCGATCCCCGCAGCGGTCAGGCGCTTGGCAGCGTCGGACATACTAGACCGCGCTGGAGTCGTCTCGCAGACGGCGCTTCAATTGGCGCAACCCATTGAAAACCTTAGTGAAATGCCTGCGAAAAACCTCCGGGCTTTGGTCGAGAGGCTTGAGACGGAACTATTCGCGCGCTCGACTCCAGTGAAGGCGCTTGAATTTGACGCGTCATTTGACACGGCAAACGACGCTAACCCTTTGAGTGTATTGGACTAATTCAGTCTTCTCTAGGCTCCAAAGGGTGCGGGGCATGATCGGGGCAATGCGCCCCGTGGCCTGTCTTTTATGCCTTGGACGGGGCAGGCGCGTAGGCTCTAAGCCTTTGATATCGTTGATAAAAGACGGACCCGGACCATGCCCCGGACCGTGCCCCCGGCACCCCCCGCGACGCGCGAGCAGCGAACGGCCAAGCCATTTTCGCTAAATTTTCAATATATTCAGAGCTTTTAGGACCATGTTCCTAGTGTTCGAGGCCCTCAAAAGCCTGCTCGGGGTCGGCACAGGGGCTGCTCGGGCGCTGAAAACCCCTAAAAATGGCTGTTGTTCGTCTGTTTGGCGTGCTATGTGCGTTTGTAGGTGGTTGAGGGTGTTCTTGGCGTTCGCCCTCACGATCTTTCGGGGCTGGGGTTCGCCCCCCGGTCTTCCCCAGCCCCGCCTTTTCGTGGCCAAAGATGGATCTGCGCTCGATCATCCAGGATGCGGCCGCGAGGTATCAGCTCTCGCCTGAGATGATGTTGAGGATCGCTCAGATTGAGAGCGGGATGAACCCGAACTCCGCGAATCCAAACTCCAGCGCGCGTGGCGTCTATCAGTTTTTGACCAAGCCTGGTGGCAGTTGGGACAAATACGGTAACGGCCGCAATCCCCTGGACGCAGAGGCCAACGTCGACGCTGGCGCACGATACATTCGCGACAACATGAGCGCGCTCAGAACAAAATTAGGCCGAGAACCCGCACCTTGGGAAGTTTACATGACCCATCAGCAAGGTGCTGCTGGCGGTCCGGCGTTGATTCAGAATCCAAACAGACCAGCAGCGGAAGTCCTAAGCGCGTTTTACAAAGATCCGAAGATCGCGCGCGACGCAGTGGCCTTGAATGCTGGCAATCCAGACGCACCAGCCCAGGCTTTTTTAGATCAGTGGAAGGCGAAGTATGAGGGGACCGCTGTTCCAGGATCTCCAGGTACGAGTTCTTCGGGTACGAGTTCTGTCCCTCCTGCTGGCGCTGGTCCTGATGTCGGGGCTGTTGCTGCTGGCGCTCCCGTGAATAACCCAATGGGCGCAGCGTTGGGACAACAGCAGATGCTCGGCAGCATCTTCGCGGATGCACTAGCGCCCTTGGCCAAACCGCAGACAGACCCAGCGACCCAAGTTCGAAAGCCCAAGAGCATCGCGAACATCATTGGCGAGCTTGGTGCGCCGGTACAGTTGTCGGCGTGAGTTGTTCGGGGTTATAAGAGACTGCTTGTGGGGGCGAAGCCCGCACGAGCGACGACAAGTCTGGCGAAGCCAGACGCGTCGTGCGAGTGGCCGCAATGCCGTGTCGCCAACGGCTCTACCGCGCTTGGTAGGTCTGGCTCATGGCGATCATCCCATACGACCGCATCACGAACCTCCAGAACGATCAGGCGCTCGCGCCAACGGACCCGTATCCGGCTCCGAAGCTCGATCAGGAATACAATGCGATCAAGATTACGACTGACGACATCATCCAGCATCTTGATCTGATTCAACGTGACGATGGTGCGTTGGAGAATGGTTCGGTTGGCCGCGATCAGTTAAAAGACGAAGTGCTGCTCGGGTTTGGTGCGCCAGAGCCGTGGGTGCCGGGGTACGATTACTTCCCGGGCGACACGGTCTTTGCGGACAACGGTTTTTATCTTTGCGAGATCAGCCACACGTCCACTGTCTTTGCAACAGACCTAGCCGCTGGCAAATGGGTTTTGTTGGCCGACTTCACGCAAGCGACCACCGACGCGGAAGCGGCTGCTGCCGCAGCGGCTGTGTCCGCTGGTCAAGCAGCCACAAGTGCGACCGACGCTGCTGGTAGTGCGACCGCTGCCGCTGGGTCTGCGACCAACGCGTCGAACAGTGCGGCGGCAGCAGCGGCGAGTGCGGCTCAAGCGGCGACCGCGAACGCGTTTCCGTGGAAGTACGCCACTACAACCACGATGATAGATCCCGGCACCGGCAACGTGCGCTTCGACAACGTGGCGCTGCCGTCTGTGACACAGATCGCGTTGAGCGCGTTGTCCTCGATCACCGGCAATCCAGACGTTTCCGATTGGGTGGCGACGTGGGATGACTCCAACAATCCGTCGAAAGGCCAGATCACGATTCGCAAAGCGTCGGCGGCGCAGAATTTCGTGGTCTTCAAGATCACTGGTGCGGTCTCTGACGTTACCTCTTGGCTACAAGTGCCAGTGAGCTACGTCACCCACTCCGGGTCTTTTGCGTCTTTGGACACGCTCAACGTGGAGTTCACCCGCGCGGGCGATGCAGGCACGACCACCGTTGTTGGCGGCATAGCCGAAGCGCCGATCAACGGCTCGACCTACGGACGAAAAGACGCGGGCTGGATCGCGGTCGCCGCGACCAGCGCGGCCGGTATTCCGTTCACGCCGTCTGGAAACGTCGCCGCGAACAACGTGCAGGTGGCGATCCAAGAGCTGGACACCGAAAAGGTCGCCAAGGCTGGCGACACCATGACTGGGAATTTAACGCTTGCCGCTCCAGCCTATCATAATTTTTTATTCTTAAATGCTGCCGAGTCTTTTGCGAACGCGGTGCGCGGTCAACGTGCTGGTGTAAACCGCTGGCAAGTGATCTACGGCGATGGCAGCGCTAGCGACAATTTTGTTGTCACCGGATGGAATGATGCGGGTACGGCGCTCAATCCACTCTACATAGTTCGGGGTCAGAATGTCCCGAGTACCGACGGGGTGCCGACTAGCCCCAGCCACGTCGTTAACAAATCGTATGCCGACACCAAAGTCGCCAAGACGGGCGACGGCATGACGGGTCCGCTGCGTATTGCTAGGCAGATGGCTATCCCGGACAATGCGGTACCGTTTTTAGGAATTGACGGCGGATTTGCGGATTTCCCTAACATCGCCGCCATTGATTGGACGCTGAATGGCGACCTGACCAAAACTGTCTGCCGGATGGGAATGCAACTCGTAGCCCCAACCTCAAGCGCCGATCTAGTATTTAACGCATCAGGCAACTTCACCGCGACCGGCGTTGAAATGATGCGGCTTGAGGGCGCGGCGGGACGCCTCAAGCTGCTTGGCGATCCAATCAATCCTCTGCACGCCGCCACCAAGCAATACGTTGACGCGGTTAGCGGCGGTGGCAGCGGCGGCGGTGGCAGCATCGAAGTTGAAAGCCGCACCGATCTGGCGGGCAAAATTATTCCGGCGACGGTTTCGCGCATTCGGATTGGCCGCTATTCGGCGGCGCATCCGCACGCACCCGCATGGTATGAGCGCGGCAGCGTGGCGGCTCGCTTGCCAGTGACAGACGGGGGTGGCGTTTCATGGCACCTGTCGCAACAGCAAGACGACATGTTCATCGAAGCGGTTGGCATCAAAGGTGGTGCCGCCAACGATGACACGTTGGCGTTTTTAGCTTTGGCGAATTACGTCAACGCAGTCGGCGGCGGGCTGACGCTGCATTGCTATCCCAATCAAGAATACATCGTCTGGCCGACCAACGCCTCTATCTCCACCACCGGCACCGTGTTGATGCCGTTTGCATCAGTGAAGGGGCTGCGCTGGTATTTCAACGGCGCTTATTTGCATATCAAATATCCGACAGCATCCAGCACCATCGTGGTGCGCTTCAACGCCTGCCGCGATGTGTGGGTGCAAGGCTTCAAGTCGGTACACGATTATGGTTACACCGATTTTACGGTTGGGAATTTGCGCCATGTGCTGTGCGAGAATGGATCGAAAAGCATTCACTTTTTGAATGGCGATCTGGCTGGCGGCCACACTGGGTTTGGTTGTGTGCGCGCGGCTGGCGCTGCGCCGCGCTGCTCTAACTTGACATTCACCGGCAAGATTTCTGAATTGTATTATGCGATTGATGGCCAATATGACGGCGATGATTGCACCTACGACGTGGTTTGCAATCACGTTGGCCGCGCAATCATTTGCTATGGCTGTCGTGGCCTCAAAGCGCGCGTTGATGTTGATAACTTTGTCAATCAGGCGGTGATGGTGGCGGGGTATGCTTATCCGGCCACTGATGTGAATGCGAGCTACACTGAAAGTGAAATCTGGCTTAGGACGCGCGGCACCACACCCTTTACAAATTTCTTGATTGCAATAACGGCACAGCAAGGCTTGCCTGCGTCATTTGAAGGTGGCTGCAAAATCCGCTGCAAGTTGCACCTCGACGTGCAAATCGGCGCAACGCCATCGACGCAATCGTTGATGGTGTTGCACAGCTACAAGAGTTCGGGCGGCACGCAAGTGCTTGGCACGCCTGCCACGCTGCATGACGTGGTGGTGGAAATCGACGGGACTATCACCGGCACTTGCTCAGCAGGCGTGCAATACTGGGCCGAGTTGGGCAGCGCGGCAATGGGTTGGGTGTCGCCAATCCAACCTCATGTCAATTTCAATGGATTGGTTGCCAAGGAAATGGCACGGCCAATGCTGGCCGGTGCGCGGCTGCTCGGCACCGCCCTCAACTGCTATTTTCCGCTCGGTCAACAGGTGTGGGAGGGCGGCGTACCAAACCACGATGCTTGGCGCGTCATCAATAGTTATTTCGCCAACATATCGTTGAACGCCCGGCTGCGTACGTTCCAACTCAAGGTGGATGATACCGCTGTATTCAATACGCTGTTTGGTGGTGCGGTTGCTGCCGATTTTGGTTTCAACGCCTCGGTTGGCCTTAAGTATCCGGGTAGCAGTACATCCTACGGCATGGCATTTAAATCGGCCACCGATACGTCTGGCGGTGTCGGGCCAATGGTCTTTTTGAATGCCAGCACCGCGCTGACGGGTTCAATTTCGCAGGCCACCTCATCGGTGTCCTACAACACATCGTCCGACGCGCGGCTTAAGGAAGACCTCAAGTCGTTCGACGCTGGCAACATAGTGGACAACACGAACGTCTATGATTTCGCGTGGAAAACAACGGGCGAACGGTCCTACGGCATCGTCGCGCAGCAGGCGAACGAGGTTTATCCAACCGCGATCACTTACAACAAAGAAGCTGATTGGTGGGGCGTGGACTACAGCAAATATGTCCCGGTGCTTCTGCAAGAGTTGAAGGCGCTGCGGGCGCGCGTCGCTGACCTTGAAGGCAAGCTAGAGGCGCGGCCAGCGTAAACAGCGGAGAACACAACAATGTTAGTGAGCGCCGCCAAGCACGAGCTGCTCCACGCAGCGCGTCGTCTTTTGGCGATTAAAGACGCGCACAACAAACTGCTTCCGTTCATGCGCTTGACGATGCCAGATCCTAATTCCTTGGACGACGTCACCAAGTCGCTCTACACGGTCACGCCCCAGGCGAAACTACTTTGCGAGATCTTGGAAGACGTCGAGAAGGGCAAGCGCAAGCGCGTTGCCGTCTCGATCTCACCGCAGACGGGAAAGAGCCAGGTTTTGACTCGGGGAGGTCCGGCGTGGATTTCCGGTAGAGATCCACGCCGCCACATCATGGTCGGCGCGTATAATCAGGACTTTGCCAATGAGTTTGGCGACGACGTTCGGCAACTCATCAACAGTGCTGGCTACGCCCAAGTATTTCCAGAGTACAAGCTGGATAAAGGCGGCGCGTCGAAAGATCTTCTCATTACGCAACAGCGTGGGAAACTTGCGTTCGTTGGTGTTGGCGGCTCGGGCACTGGTAAGCCCGCCGATTTCTTCTTTGTCGACGATCCAATTCGTAACGACGAAGACGCGAACAGCCCAACGTACCGTGACAAGATTTGGAAATGGTTCAATCGTGTCGTCTTCACACGCTGCCACGGCAAGACGCCCATAGTGGTCGTCCATTGCCTGACCGGCGACACACAAATCTCGATGGCTGACGGAAGTTCTAAGCGTCTGGACGCAGTCGCGCCGGGCGACCGGGTTGTCTCTTGGGATGGGTTAAAAACTGTCGGCCGAAAAGTTACCGCCGCCATTGACGTTGGTAATGACCAAACCTATTTGATTAGAACGAGTGGAACGGAAGTCCGAGCGAACGCGCGGCATCCGTTTCTGGTTCTTTCAGACGGGGGGTTGCGGTGGGTAAGAACAAGAAACTTGCGGCGTGGGATGCGTATCGTGGCGCAAAGCGCGGTTCGTACAAAGGACTCATCTGTTCGGCCGACGACTGCTCAGTCCCCGCGAAATGTCGAGGGCTGTGCAGTACGCACTACGCCAAGGCGAAGTGGGCTTCCGGGTCAAGACCGCCCTCAGTCAATTCATCGAGGCGTTTGGAGCTTCGCCGTAAGCGCCGCTACGGAATTGATGCGGAGAGTTTCGACCGCATGTTCGCTGAGCAAGGTGGGCTTTGCGCCATTTGCCGGACTGACGGGAGCGTTGGCAGGCCACGGCATTGGGTCACAAACCTCGTTCCCGACCACAATCATACGACGGGAAAACTGCGCGGACTCCTATGCAACGATTGCAACCGAATCGCAGGCCGAACTAGAGATACCGAAATTCTGGAACGCGCCATCGACTACGTCAGAACCCGATACTGACGTTGTCGAGAGCGTAACTTCGTTTGGTGTGGAACGAGTCTACGACCTGACGGTCGACGGAACGCATAATTTTCTCGCCAACGGTCTGTGGACTTCGAACACGAGATGGCACGAAGACGACCTAATCGGCCGTCTTTGCGACCCAGACCATCCCGGACGAAAAAGACCCGTCGCCGATGGCGGCTACCAGGGCATCGAGGAAAAGTGGGATTACTTCAACATTCCCGCTGTCGTCACTGAAACTGGCTTGGCCAAGGCGCTGGAGTTGGAGCTTCGTGTCCAGACAGATCCGATCATCGTCCGCGAGTTCGGCACCCAGCCGATGGCGTCGCTGTGGGAAGAAAAGTTTCCGCTGACTTTCTTGGCCGAAGCAAAGCACAACGACCCGGTCGGCTTCTCCGCGCTACGCATGGGCAAGCCATCGCCGGACGATGGCTCGTATTTCCGCGCCGAAGACATTGTCGAATACGACATGAGCGAGCTGCCGAAGCAGCTCCGCAAATACGGCGCGTCGGACCACGCCGTCTCGAAAGCACAAGGGCGTGACTACACTGTGCTCGGCTGCGTGGGCGTCGACGAAAATGATGATCTTTGGGTATTGCCTGATCTGGTCTGGGACCGATTGGAGACTGATCGCACCGTCGAGGAAATGCTGGCGCAGTTCGCTTTGCACAAACCGCTACTCTGGTGGATGGAGAGCGAGCTTATTTCGAAGTCGTTTGGCCCGTTCCTCTACAAGCGGATGCGCGAGGAAAAGATCTACACGTCTGTAGACGCGGTGACGCCGTCTAAAGACAAATCGCTGAGAGCAAGATCCATCCAGGGCCGGATGCGGATGCGTAAGGTGCGGTTCCCCCGCCGTGCGCCTTGGTGGCCAGCCGCGAGGGCGCAGCTTCTGCGCTTTCCGGCTGGCGCTAATGATGACTTTGTCGATTGGCTGGCGCACATCGGCATGGGATTGAACAAAGAGATCCGGCCGACGATCCGGTCGATCCCGCGCGCCAAACACGCGAGCGGCTCGATCCAGTGGATCTTGGAAAACGCCCAGGCGAAGACGCGTGAAGGTACACGCCTCAAATTGGTAAAGGGCTGGTGATGTCTGACACCTACGGCGGCGAACCAGCGGGCGGCGCGATGAACGCGACCGAAGCTCTTGGGATGCAAGCCCCGGCGAAGAAGCCAGCTTGGGATGACGTGCCCGAGGTCGATCCCGCGCGTGCCGCGCTCATTACGCAGTGGGAAGACAAGCTCAAGTCCGCCAAAAAGCATTGGGAGAAGTTCTTCAAGCGCACGCGCGAGTGCGAGCAGCTCGCGTTCGCCGGGGCCGATAAAGATTGGGTTGCAGCGGACTCGTACACGGTCCCTGTGATTCCGCGGCATATCAATCAGGCGGTCGCGACGCTTTACGCGAAAGACCCGCGCGTCGCCGCGAAGCCGCGCACCAAACTGATGTACTCGCTCTGGGATGGCTCGCAGGAGCAGATCGAAGGCATCATCCAAAAGATCATGATGCAACAGCAGATGGCGGCGATGGGCCAGATGGTCCCTGGCCCAGACCCGAACGATCTTGCGGTTTTGCAGGAGATCAAAGAGGTCTCGCAGTACGAGCAGATGGTCGAGAAGCTCGGCAAGACCTTGGAGATTTTGTGGGACTACTACACCAAGGAACAGGCGACCAATTTCAAATCACAGATGAAGGCGCTGGTGCGCCGGGCGAAGGTCGCGGGCGCAGCGTATTGCCAACTTGGCTACCAGCGTATCCTTGAGCCTAACCCGGACGTGTCCGCAAAGATTCAGGACGTGACGTCCAAGATCAAATCGGTCGAAGCCACTTTGGAAAAAGTTGGCGACGACAAAGTTCCAGACGGCAACGCTGAGCTGGAGCAGCTCCGTCTCAACCTTCAAGACCTACAGAACAAGGAAATGATCGTGGTCCGCGAAGGTCCGGTATTTGCTTGGCCAAAAGTGCGCGACATCATCATTGATCCAGGCGTGACCCACGTCAAAACGATGGAAGGCGCTGGCTGGTACGCGCGCGAATACATGATGACGCCAGAACGCGTCTTTTCAACCTACGGCGTGAAAATCGGTGATCTCTACACCAAGCGGTACCGGACCGACGAGAACGGCAAACAAGACCGGCGCAAGAGCAAGACCGCCGAAGTCTGCGTCTGGGAAATCTTCGATGAAACTAATAAACAGCAGCTTGCAATCGCGGAGGGCTATCCGGATTTTGTATCTGAGCCACAGGAGCCGTCAGTCAAACTGGAGCGTTTCTGGAATCTTTTCCCGCTGGTTTTCAACGAAGTCGAAAACGAGGAAGAAGCCTTTCCGCCGTCTGACGTCTGGCTGATGCGGCATCCGCAAAAAGACGTGAACCGTGCGCGCCAGGGTCTGCGGGAGCACCGCAACGCCAACCGGCCGAAATACGTGACCGGCGCTGGCTCGCTGGAGGAACAGGACAAGGCGAAGATCGCCAACTCCGAGGCGCACGCGATCCTGGAGCTGCAAGGTCTGCAAGTTGGCGAAGACATCGCCAAGAAAATCCAGAAGTTCGACCACACCGGCATTGATCCGAACCAGTACCAGGTCGAGGAACACCACAAAGACATTCTGCGGTCTGTTGGGTCGTCCGAGGCCGCGATGGGCGGTGTGAGCGGCGGCACCGCGACAGAAAACTCTATCGCAGAAAGTGCGCGTAGCGCCTCGCAGGCCGACAACGTCGACGAGCTTGATGATTTCCTTGGCGAATTGGCCAAAGCAACCGGCCATTTGATGATGCTCGAACTCGAAAAAGAGACCGTCATCGAGATCGTCGGACCCGGCGCTGTCTGGCCGGATACCAGACCGACGCGCGAGACCATCGCCAAAGACCTGGAATTGGAAGTCGAGGCTGGCTCGTCTGGGCGGCCCAACAAGGCCGCCGAATTGGCCAACCTGGAGCGAGCAGCCCCGTATGTGCTTCAAATCCCTGGAGTTTCGCCTAAACCGTTGGCGAAGAAATACGCGGATCTACTCGACCTTAACATCGCGGATCTCTACAAGGCCGGTCTGCCCTCCATCGCCGCACAGAACCAGCTCGCAGGCCCTCCAGGCATGGGCGGCGCGGGCCAAGGCGCGCAATCGGACCCGTCTGCACAGGGTGGACAAGGAAAGCAGAACGCGGAGAAGCCCGTAGCGAATCAACCGGGTCCACAACCTGGCTATCCGGCCGGTGGCGCGACGATGCAATAACAGACCCAACAGACGCGCAAACTTGACTAGCGCGTCTGTGTCTGTGAGAAATGCGGGCGTTGACGCCCTACAACTCAACAACGAGTCGTTTGGGAGTGTCTCGGAGAGACGTAAATGGCCGATTCGGATTCGTCCCCCGAATCAACACCTCCGGTCGATGGCTTAGCCCAGACCGCACCCGACGTAGCGCCTGCTGAGTCGTCGCCAGCGGAAACAGATACCGGCGCACCAAAGTCGATGGTCGAGGCGGTTCACTCCGCGCTCAAACCAAAAGACGAGGTCGAGGCCCCGCCAGCCTCTGCACAGGATCAAGACCCGACCAAAGCCGCTCCGACGTCTGAAAAGACGGGGGAGCAAGCGGTAGCGCCCGACGAGTTGACCGAGGCCGAAAGGTCTCAGCTCAAGGGCCGGACTAAAAAGAGCTTCGAGCGCCTGACGTCGCGCGTCAGCGAACTTGGACAGCAGAACGAAGCACTGCAAGCCAGGGTCGTCGAGTACGACAGGGTGGTCGACTACATCAGGTCGACGAAGTTAAAGGCCGACGAACTCGATACGGTCTTCGACATCGCCACCACGATGAAGCAGGGCAATCCGCACGAAGCACTGCGGAAGCTCGCTCCGATAGTCCAGCAGCTTCAACGGCAGGCTGGGGTGGTGCTGCCCGACGATCTGCAAACGCAGGTCAACCAGGGCTACCTCACCGAACAGCACGCCCGCGATCTGGCTATGTCTCGAAGCGAGGCGGCACACGCGAGGGCGCGCGAACAACATTCCGCGCAAGAGCGTCAGGCGGCCGACCAAGAGACCCGCCGCGTGACCCACATGCAGTCGTTGGTCAGTACGGCCGACGAGTGGGAGCGGACGAAATCGGGAAGCGATCCAGATTGGAACCGGAAGTCTGCCCGCGTTCACGAACTCGCGAAGCTCGAAGTTCTGGAGAAGGGGCCGCCGCCGTCCGCGCAACACGCCGTCGAAATGTTCAATCGCATTTACGAGCGTGTGACGACCGACTTGCGGGCCTTGATGCCAAAGCCAAGCGCAGTGCGAGCGCCGAATGGCGGTGCGTCTTCCACCCGCAGCGTTGCAGAACCCAAATCCATGCTGGAAGCGATCCGCATGAGCACACGGGGTTCGGCGTAGCGGTCTGGAATAGGACCACGTCTCATGCCTTTTACCGCAGCTCAGCTCGAAAACGCCGCTAACGCGGCCATCGACTATCACTTCCGTCGCGGCAAGATCACGTCTTCGACCATTCAAGACAAGCCGCTGCTCGAAGCCTTCATGGCGAAAGAGAAATCTTTCCCTGGCGGTCTCGAATTTATCACGGTCCGCGTGAAGGGCGTCTACACGACGACCATCATGGGATTCGTGCATGACGATCCCGTCACCTACAGCGATCCGCAGAACATCAAGACTGCGAAATTCCCCTACAAGCTGATCCACTCGGGCATCCAGTTCTCGATGCACGAACTCATTAAGAACGGCATCAGCGTCGTCGACAGCGACGACGGCTCGACCACCGCGACGCACAGCGAAGAAGTCCGGCTTGCGAACCTCCTGGAAGACAAGTTGGAGGACATGCAGGAAGGCACCGACAAGGGCATGAACACCATGTTCTGGGATGACGGCTTGCCGGACACCAAGTTGGTGCCGGGCGTGCAGTCGTTCGTGGTCGACAATCCGGCAGCGGCTGCGACCGTTGGCGGTATCGACCAGGTCGCCAACGCATGGTGGCGCAACCGTGCGTCGCTGGCGATCCCGTCCGCTGACGCGACGTTGCAGGGCGTCGTCACGCTCTTGCAGAAAGAGTTCCGGCAGCTCCGTCGCTATGGCGGAAACCCGAACCTTCTGCTCGCTGGCTCCGACTTCATGGAGTTCTTCGAGAAAGAGCTGCGCGCCAAGGGCAACTACACGCTCGAAGGCTGGGCCAACAAGGGCATGATCGACGCGTCGATCACCGACATTGCCTTCAAGGGCAAGCCGATCAAGTACGACCCGTCGCTCGATGACCAGGGCAAGAGCAAGTATCTCTACGTCCTGGACACCAAGCACATTTACCCGATGGCCGTTGAAGGCGAGTCAATGCGCGACCACTCGCCGTCGCGTCCATACGACAAGTACGTGTTCTACCGCGCGAAGACGTGGGTGGGCGGGCTGGTCACTGACCAGCGCAACTGCCACGGCGTTTACTCAATCGCGTAAGCAAGTGGCCGCTCGGTCTTAAAAGACCGGGCGGCTTACCGCTTCCGCCCAGAGAGAAAGGGTAAACCCATGTCTTCGGCTGTAACTTCAACCGTCTTGCTGGCCGCCGTTCCATTGGCGGGCACGTTTACCGCGCCGTATCCGGCTGGAACGTCTGCTGCGTTCTTCGCCAACGCGGTCAATCACAAAATGTATGCGATGGGTTCGGAGTATTCTTCGCCCAAAGACTTCACCATCGCGTTCACGGCGTCTTTGACTGTGACGTGGAACGGACAGACGACACTCCCGATTGGCGAAAACGTCCGGCTCGGTCTGGATATTCTCGGCGCAGACGTCGACGACGATGTGCCGCTTAATAGACAGATCGTCCGAGCACCGCTGATCGGTCTCTACTTTGGTGCGCCCCTGGCCGCAGCAGCCAACTCGTTTGCGCTGTCTCAGTCAGTAGCGACGACCAGCGCCGCTATCTTGAACGGTGCCCGTGGCCAGACTCCGGACGTACCGCGCAACATCGTGGCGGCGTGGACGAACACAAGCGTTATGACGATCCGGGGTTTCGACGTCGACGGTCAACCGCTGACAGAGTTGTCGGCGGCTGGCGTGGCGCACACCGGTAAAAAGGCGTTCGCGTCGATTACGGAAGTCCGCCTAAGTGTGGCTGTCACTGGTCTTACAGTTGGCCACGGTCTCCAACTTGGCTTCCCGTCTCGTATCGCTAGCGCCTCGCAGCTTATCTACGAGGTCAAAAACGGCGTTGTTGCCGCGCCAACCGGTGCGTCAATCGTCGGCATCACGACCGCATCAACTGGTACGTCCGGCGATGTTCGCGGCACCTATGCGCCGCTGACCCCGCCCGATGGTCTGACGGCCTACACACTGGTTGCGATCTCTAATGCCCCAGACGACCGGGGCATCCCGCAATACGTCGCCTGAAACTGAGACGGGGGTGAAAGCCCCCGTCTTTTAACCGCAGGAGGATACGATGTCGGGACTTATTGGGACGCTGATCGGAATCATCTTCGCGCTAATAATTTTGGGCATCGTATGGTGGGCCGTACAGCAACTGCTTCCGCTGATCCCGATTGCCGAACCGTTCGCGACAATCATCCGAGTGCTGATGACCGTGATCCTGGTGCTGGTGGTGCTGTGGATCATCATGGTTCTGCTGGGGGCGGCAGGAGTTCGAGTCCCAATCTTCCACGGCTAAAAGGAGTTCCTATGCCTGTTCGACCGCTTTACGACTGCACGGTCTTGCTCAGTGGCTCGCGTGACAACTCGGTCTTTGTGCCGAACATCACCGCAGCCGAAATGTATGTGCTGCGCGCCATCCACGGCGAAAACGAGAGCGGCACCGACCCGATCACCAACGTCAAGCCAACCGGCAAAGGCGTGGATCGTTCGGACACGCAAGAGCGTGCTCGTATCGGCACTCGATACAATGCGCCTGGAAAGACCAACGGCATCGCGGTCTTGAACGCGCTCTACGGCGTGGGAAATCCGCTGCCGCTCGAATACACGACGCAGCCGGTTGGCGAACTCGAAGACGCGCCGCTGCTGCGCGAAGAAGAAAAGTTCGTGGAACTGGAGCCGCAAGAGCCACCGCGCCCTAAAGCTGTGCTGTTGCCGGGCGACCCGGTCTCAAGCGTCCCCGAACCTTTCGCTAAAAAGACGGCCAAGAAAGAGTCGGCGCTACTCGAAACCTAAGAGGCTTCCATGCGTGGCTCGCAGTTCCTGACGCTGCTAAACATGCTTCGCGACGAGCTGCGCCGGTCGACAGATCCGGCCGTCAGCTCGTCGGACGCAGACGGTCTGAAACGCGTCATTAATCGGAACTACGAGTTCCTCTACACCGACTACGATTGGCCGATCCTGCGAAAAGTCTGCCCGTCGATGGCGATGAACTCGGGGCAGTTTCTCTACGATCTGCCACCAGAGCTGGACGCGGAGCGGATCGAAAAAGTCGCTGTCTGGTATTCCGGCGAAGCCTGTCCGCTGACGCGCGGCATCGGCTTTGAGCAATACTCGATCTACGACACCGAAGACGACCAGCGGTCGTCGCCGGTCTCCCATTGGGATCTGCGTTCGGCTGAGCTGCATGACCATGTGCAATACGAGGTCTGGCCAGTTCCAGACACCAGCGCGCAGTGGGTCCAGTTCATCGGCTACAAGAAATTCGTTCGCTTGGTGAACGACATTGATTTGTGCTTCCTCGACGACAACCTGGTTATCGCGTTCTCGGCTGCTGAAATGCTGACAGCGCAGGGCAGTCCAGACGCCGAAAACAAGTTGCGCGCGGCGCAGGCGCTGTACTCGCGCCATCGTGCTCGAATGAAATCTGCGGGGAAGTCTTACGTGCTGACAGACGGCGGCACCAACAAGCCGTCGCCCAAGGTTGTCGTGCAAGTTAATGGGTAGTTGATGTGGCGTACCTTGCGATTGCGGATTTCAAATTCGGGATGGATCGCAGACGGCCGCGCATAGCGGGCGTTTCCGGTACGCTTTTCACTTTGAAGAACGCGCATATCACGCGCGGCGGCGACATTGAGCGCAACAAGAAATTTGTTCTCAAGCACACACTCCCTAGCGGCACGCACGGTCTCGCGCGTCTGCGGTCTCAGCTCTACGTCTTTGGGTCTGCGGATCTTGCGGCGCTGATGCCGCTTGGCGTGCTGTACCAGCGGCTTATTGCGCCAGGCAGTCCGACGCTGACCCGCGTGCTGGAGGTTCGCGCTTTCAGCGGCAAGCTCTACGTCGTGGCGCAGTTCAACGACGGCAACATTCACCATTTTTACGATGGGGTAAGAGTAACCGATTGGGAGGCCATCGGCGCTGGTTCTGTCGGCCCTCCCATTGTCGTGGCGAACTCCAACGTGACGACGCTGGCCGAATACATGGCCTTGCAGATCAACAGCTCACCGTTGGTCAAGGCGCAAAGCTCGGCCAACACCGTGATGATCGAGGCCCGCGTCCCAGGCGTGCCGTTCACTGTCACAACGGCGACGACGAACGCTGGTGCCGGTGTCGCAGACCAGACGCTGGTCAATGCGGTGGTACAGGCCAACGTGACGGCCGTGGCCGAAGTTCGAGCAAGCGGCACCGTCACGATCACGGGCGGCACGTTCATTCCGGAAGACAACTACATTGGCCAGATCACGGTTGCCGCAGTCAATTTGCTCGCAGTCCCATTGCACTGGCGCACGTCCAACAACGCCACCGCAACGGCGCTGGCCGTGGCCATCGGCAACCAGACGTCGGTTCACGGCTACACTGCGTTCGCCACCGGCAACGTGGTGACGATCCAGGCGGCGGTGGGGCTTGGCGCAACGGCGAACGGTCGCGTGGTTGCGGTTACAGTCGCTGGCGACGTCACGACCACAAAGACCGATTTCGTGGGCGGCGTGACCAAACTGACGGCGGTCGCACAGGTCAATAAACTCACATTCGGCGGCACCTACGAAGCCAACGACATTTACACCGTCACCATCAACGGCCTGGCCTACGTGGCGACCGGCAAAGCGTCCGGCACTGGCGTCAGTGCTTTCACCTACAAGCAACGCATGTGGAGCGTCGCCGGGACGCTGTTCGTGGGATCGAAGCTCAATGACCCTTCAAACTGGAGCGACAGCGCCGCCGCGTCTGGCTTTGTGCAGATCGACGCGTCCAACGAGTCGGAAGGCTCAGAACGCTTGGTCTGCGTGGGGCAGTATTCGAACTACGCAGTCGTCTTTGGACGGTCTCAGATCCGTCTTTATACGATCTCGACAGACGCCCAAGAAATTAGTTTCTACCAGAGCCTGGACAACACCGGCACGTTTGCGAACCGAAGCGTGCTCGCTTACGGCAACAACGACGTCTTTTATCTCGACCCGACCGGCGTGAGATCTATCAGGGCGCGCGATGTGCTCAACGCCGCTTACGTCAACGACGTCGGCACTGCCATCGACCCGTTTGTTCACGCACACTTACGGACGCTTGCCACCGACACGGTCGCGCGGGCGGTCTCGGTCGTGGAGCCGGTCGATGGCCGCTATTGGCTGGCCGTGGACAATCGGATCTACGTCTTGAGCTACTTCCCCAGCTCCAAGGTCACGGCCTGGTCGTACTACGAGCTGCCGTTTCGTATCGAGGATTTCGTCCGCGACAGCGCGCGGTTGTTCGTGCGCGGCAACGACGACAAGATCTATCTCTACGGCGGCGACAGCGGTGAAGAATATCCGGCCGACAACGAACAGGTGGTTAGCGTCGAACTTCCGTTCCTGTCTGCGGACAGCCCGGCAACGATCAAGACGCTTCATGGCATGGACATCGCGATCAACAACGAATGGCTGGTGAAGTTGCTCCCCGATCCCAACAAAGAGAGCATCGAGCAAACTATCGGCCGTCTCACACGCAATTCGTTCCACGAACCACACATTCCGGTCACCGCGCGAACGAGTCATTTTGCGCTGACGTTGGAATGTTCGAACGCGGGCTACGCGAGCCTGTCGGGCTTGTTGATCCACTTCCAGGGGGGTGAGGAAGACCGCTAATGTTGAGTTTCCGGACGGCGCTGATGGGGGACATTCACCAGGTCTTTGCGGACCTGTCCTCTATTTCGGCCGCAGAGGTCCGGCGAGACTGCGGAAACTGGTGGAACGCGCTGCCCAAGGTCCAGGAGCTGCTCCAGTTGCCGGACGCCCAGACCGACGTTTTGGTCGACGAGCACGACCGGGCGCTGGCCATTTTCGGGCATTATCCCAGCGAGAATCGCAACGTCCGGACGACCTGGTTCGTCTTTTCCCAGGGCTTTGTGGACCGGGGCCTGGCCGCCACCCTGGCCTGTAAAAGACGGGTCAAGCTACTGAGAACCTTCTACCCGGCCGTCAGTTTTCACAGCTACACGGCGTCGGACCATTGGGAGCGTAGCCGGTGGTTTTCGCTTCTGGATTTCCACTACATCGGCACAACGGCAGACGGCGACCACCACTACATTCTCACGGAAATCGACAAAAGCCGTGACGTTGGGGCTGTCGGGCGCTATAAACCTACAAATCCGCGAGCGTCATAGTACGGAGTTCGCCGCACCGTGCCCGACCCAAAGGTCGCGCAAGTATGTGTTTCAGCAACAAAGCGGCCGACGCTTCCCGCTGGGAAGCGGCAATCTCCAAACAAGAGCAGAAAAACGAAGAAGCTGCTCGCCAAGGTCGCATCCTCGAAGGCCAAGGGCAGATCAACCAAGCCTTTTCGCAGTTCGACGACAATTATTACAAAAGATTTCAAGACGCGAGTGTTGGCGCGAACGCGCCCCAGGTTGAAGACCAGTACGCCAAGGCCAAAGATAAGGCGACGGCGCTGCTCGCTGGGCGTGGTGTTCTCAAATCCAGCATCGGATCGAACGCTTTTGGCGACGTAGAAAAGACCCGCGCCACGACGCTGGGCCAGATCGCCAACGACGCGGTAACCCAGGCCAATCAGCTCCGCGCCGCCGTCGAGAAACAAAAGACCGACCTCTACGCGCTCAACACGTCGGCCGGTGATCCCACCGCTATGGCGAACCGCGCGATTGGCGAAGCCACCGCGTTGGTGGCGCAGCCCGGCACCTCGCAGCTCGGAGACATTTTCGGCAGCACCATCAAGTCGCTCGGCACTGCCGCGCAGGCGGACGCGTACTCGCCATACGGCGGACGGGTCGCGAGTTGGTTCAACGCACCGACCCGCAAAGAACAAGTTTACGGTCGCGCCTAGTAGGAGACGATCATGGGAATTATGGACAGTGTATTCGGCCAAAACCCCGACACCGATTGGTGGTATTGGGCCGCTGTCAAAAAGAACATCGACGCGCAGAACGCCGCCAACGCGGCGGCAGCACAGCAGGCAGCGCAACAGCAATCCGCTGCGTCCAGCACGGCTGGAACGGCAGTCGATACAGCCGCAGCCGCCGCCCCGGTGACTCAGCCCGTGTTCGATGCAAGTCCGTTCCGTGGCATCGTCGACGCTGGCTTTTCGCAGTTCACGCCAGAGTTCTACGCGACGCAGTATCAAAACGCGTACAACCCGTACAAGAGCGGCGTGGATAGCCAGTACGGCTTGGCCAAAGACGTCCTGACCGCTGGCACCGCAAAGAAGGGCCTTGGTAATACTCCCCAGAGTCAGGGTCTTTTTCAGCAGCTCGACGCGTTGCGGGACCAGGAGCTGGGCAAGGGGCAGACCGCAGCGCAGAGTTTCCAGACCAGTTTGTCGGACACCGTCAACACCGCGAAGAACAACCTCTACGGCAGCATCGGCGCTGGCGCGGACAATGCGAGCCTGGGCACGCGCACCAAGGCGGAAGCCGACAAGATCTTCGGGACAGCGGCTCCCGCCAGCACGCTCGGCAGTGACGTCTTTGGCGGTCTGATTGCGCCATACGCATCCACGCCGGACCCCGCTGGCCCAGCTATGTCGTTCGGTGCCGCGCAGGGCGCAAGTGGTCTCAATCTCGCTGGCGGTGCGGCTGGCCCAGCGGCGTCAGCGAAGGTCATCGGCAGCTCGAAGAAAAAGAGATAGCCAATGTGTACCGGCATCGAAATTGCCATCATGGCGGCCGGTGCTGCGGCAGCGGCTGGCGGCACGCTGGTCGAGCGCAACGAACAGCAGAACAACGCTGCGGCTGCGGCCAGCGCACGCAATCGCGAGCTGCTCGCGTCGCGGCAGCGTCTGCGTGGCTACGAAGACAAGAGCCGCCAAGAGGGCGTGCAGAAGGCGCTCGATAAATTCAGCGAGGAAAATCAGGCCAAGACGCAAGACGAAGCGATCAAGCGCCGCGACGTGGCGATCACCGAAGCCATCGGCCAACAAGCCCCCGGCGTGGAAGGGATTCCGCTGGAGGGTGCGCCCGAGATCATCAAGGGCCAAGTGGGCCAGCGTCTGCGAGACGTCTTTAATACGGCCACGCAGCACGCCAAGCTCGCGGCGAAGCCGCTCACTTGGCAGGACACGTTGATGGGCAACAACGTGGATCTGACCGAGGCTGGCCGCCTGGTCGACACCTACAACGGTTTCTCCAGACAGGAAGCGGCGATGCTGCCATCGCAGCAAGATTTCGCGGCCTATTCAGCACAAAAGTCTCCGACGATTTGGGGTCCGCTGCTCAAGACGGCCGGGTCCGCAATGATGAGCGGCGCTGGCGGCGGATACTTCGCTGGCAAAGCCGCAGCGAACGCCGCAGCGCCCACCCTTCTCACTACGATGCCAACGAGTCTGTGACATGGTGCAGATCATCAATCCTTACGGCAACCAAAAGACGATGGGCGAAGACCTGTTCGGTCTTGGCGGTCTCACGGAATCGTTCTTCGGGCCGAAGGCGTCGACCGCCGCATACACGCGCGAAAAGTTCAAGGAACAGCAGCGGCAGAACGAAGCGACCGAGTTGGTGGCGCAGGGGATTGCACAACCCGGCTACGACACTGGCTTGCTGGCTGGCAACGCTGTCCGCGCCGGTATCACGCCGTCGAACCTCTTTGGGATGCGATCCGGCGTGAGCATTTCGGGCCTCGATCCGAACGCGCTTGGCACCCCGGCAAACCAAGGCATCATCACGCAGAACCAGCTCACCATTCCAGGCACTGCCTACGGCAGCACGCCGCTCGGCATGGAGTCGACGCAGCGCGCACACGCGGCGTCTGAATTGGCGAAGACCGACAGGATCGTCAGAGCAGACGAGCTGAAAAATGCGCGGGAGTTGATCCAGGTCCACGCACCGATCACGCCAGAGAACCCGCTTGGCTACGCCACCGTTCCGCGTGCGGAGTTCCTGGCGAACCCAGGCAAATACGTCCAGGTTGCGCCGTCCGATATTTACAAGAGCGCGCAAGCCGGTGCGGCGTTCCCGAACTGGGCCGACCCGAACAAGCTCGCGTATCTGGGCGCGGACGTGAAACCGGACTCCGTCTTTAACTGGATCGCGCCGCCTGAGACGCCTGGTGGCCCGCCGCGCCAGGGCACGTCGGTAGACCGGCAGACCGATATCATCACGAAGCAGCCGCTGCCTGTTGGCCATCAGCTCTACGCCCCCAGCTCGGCAGGCGGTGCCAACTCCATGACTGCGGCCGGGCTTGGACGGACGCAGTCCGGCAACCTCGACGAGAGCATTATCGCTGGCGAAGACGCCATCGGATTGACCGGCAGAATCAAGACGATGGTGCAAGCCAACCCGAACATCGTCGGGCCAGCGGGCAACGCCTTGCGCGCCGGTCAGACCGTGACGGACGTGGTCGCGTCGATGCACGGTCTTTTGGGCGGCACGGCCAACATCAAGGGCGATCTCGAAACGGCGCGCATGACCGTTCGCCGGACGCTCGGAGACTCGGCCGACAAGCTGTTCCCGGAAATCTTCTCTGGCGATCTGAATAAGGTTGAGACGTTGCACGCGTTGCTGACCTACAAAGTCGCGCGTGCGCTCAACAAAGGCGGCACGCTGTCCAACATGGACGTCGACCGTGCGCGCAACATGGTCGGCACGCCCGACTCTTGGTTCAAGGGTCCGACCGAATTTCTCAACCGGATGCAGGCCACGGAAGACGAACTCCGCATCGAGTTGGACAACAACAAGCTGCGGCGGCAGACGAACCAAGCGTCTGCTCCAGGCGCAGTACCGCCGCCAACAGCGCGGGGCGCGACAGCAGCTCCCGGCGCAGCGCCCCCTCCCGGCTTCGTTTTGGATTAGCGCCGCATGGCAACCGCAACCAATCCAGAGACCGGCGAACGGGTTTATCTGGACGAGGCAACAGGCCAGTGGTTGCCAGCCAAGACCGCGACCAACCCGAAGACCGGCGAGAAAGTCTTTCATGACGGCACGGGCTGGCAACCGCTGCCGCCGCCAAAGGCGGCTGCGCCGCCGCTTGAGACCTTCCAGCCGAACACTTTCGCCACGCAGCCGTCCGTAATCGGCCCCGCCGCGCGCACGGCGCAATGGCCAGCGGGTGGCGGCGATCCGGTCGCTGGCATTCCGGGGTTCGACGTCCCGATGGTGGGTGACGATCAAGTGCCACCCGCCAGGGCGTTCCCGGACCCGGCAGGATCGTTTCCCGACCCGGATATGCAGGCGGGGCGGGCTGGCAAGATCGCGTTGCAAGCCGCTGGCAGCGGGGCGGTCAACGTCCCTGGGATGCTGTTCGATATTCCGGCCCTGGCCGCGAAGGGCATCGAGCATGGCGCGTACAAGGCCGCCGACACTGTCGCTGGCGTTGGCGCGAAGATCTTGGGGCTTGGGGATTTCAGCACTCCCCGGATCGTGCGCCCCGAGGGGATGCCGAACCGGCAGCTACCGACCGACTTCGTGAAAGGCATCGCGTCCGATCTCGCTGAGAAGGCTGGCTACGAGGCGGTCGAGCCAAACTCGCTCAAGGAAAAAACTCTTTCGAACGTCGTCCAGCTCGGCACGGAAGGTCTCGGTTCGGGGCTGGCGCTCAGCAAAGCAGCGGGCGCGCGTGCGCTTGAATTGGCAAAGCCAGGCGCGATGCCGTTGCGGAGCGACAAGTTCGTGCGGCCGTATTTCGATGCGCCGGTAAAGACGGTCATTGGAGACACTGCGGCCGGTGCGACGGGCGGCGCGGCGCTGACCGGCGCGCAACAGATCCCGGAAGACGTCCGCGCCAGGGGCGGCGGCTCGGTTGGCGTGCTGTCCGATATTTTCGCGCAGCTCGTTGGCGGCGTGAGCGGCGGCACGCTGGCGAGCGGTGTCATGGGTGCGCCGACTACGACCGGCAACCTCATTACGCGAAACAAGATGGCGGACGGCATTTCCGTAGATCCGACAACGGGCATGTACGTCTCGAACCAGACTGCGGACGAGGCGACCAAGTTTCTGCGAAGTCTGACGACGAGCGATCCCGAGGCGCTGTCCGCGCAGATCGGCCAGCGGACGAAGGAGTTCCGGGACGCGGGACTGCCGGTCCCGACCACTGGTCTTTTAACCGACGACATCGGCCTGGCCGGTCTGGAAAAGCGCCAGCGGACGCGTGCTGGCCCCGGCCCCACGGAGCTGGACCCGAACGCGTCCGCAGAGACCAAACAGACGTACAGCTTTGGCGCGCGGGACCAGGCGCTGCGAGACTCCGCGTCTGAGAATGTACAGTCGATCCGCCAGCCCGGCGTCGATCCGGAGCTGTTCCAGAAGCGTGCTCAAGAGCGCGCCGCGATGGAGCTGGAAGCGCGGCAACGTCAGGTCGACCAGCCAGCGGGCAGGGCGCGCGGCGTCGAGCAGGCGCTGGAGACAGAGGCCAATCAACTCAGCGCGAACGTCGGTCAGACGCCGGGAGCGTCGTCCAACATTCTCGACACGTACCGCAACACGCGCGTCCTCGAACGGGAGCGCAAAGACGCGCTCTACGCGAACCCCGCTTGGACCGAGAGCCACGTCGACATAAACCCGACACTGGAAGCGGCGCAGGAAATCCACTCGAAAGCCACTGGCTCGTCGCCGGTAAGCCCCCTGGTCGAACCGTTCCTGAAACGCATCGAGGCGGCGAAAGACGCCGGAACACTCCCCGGTTGGGAAGTGTCGAAGATGATTAAGGACATCGAGGCCAAGATCAAAGTTTCGCTGAAAGACGGCGAAGACTTCAAGCCGCTCAAAGAGCTGAAAGACAGCCTTGTGCGGTCCATCGACCAGTTGCCGGACGACCATCCCGGTAAAATCGCAATCGAAGCTGCGCGTACCAACGTCCGCGAACGCATTGCCCCGAACTTCCGCGAGAACGTCGGCGGCAGCTTGGACATGCGTTTGAAGACCAACCCCGGACAGGTCCAGCCTGAGACCGCTGGCGCGGAGTTCTTGAATCGTGGGTCCAGCGCGCGGCAGCTCATGGACATTGCGAACTTGCGCGGCAACGCGGACGAGGTCGCGGCCAACGCGCGAAGCATCATCATGGACCGTCTCGCTCAAGGCGGCGTGATTAAAGACGGCGCGATTGACCCGGATAAGCTCGTCCAATGGCGCAACAAAAACGTCGACGTTATCAACTCCATTCCGGAGTTGCGTGGCCAAGTAGACACCCTGGTCGCGGATGCCCGCAGCGGCGTGGATCTGACGGCGCGTGTCGGCGGCAAGGTCAAGCAAGCCGAAACCAAGCTCGCTGAGACGACGAAAGAACTCCAGCAAGGCCCGGTCGGCAAGATCGCAGACCGCACACCAGACGAAGCAGTCGGCCGGATCATGGACGGTCCGAACGCGCCGAAAAACATGGCTGAGCTACGCCGGAAGATGGGCAACAACCCAGACGCCGACGCGTCTTTGAAAGCTGCCGTCACCGATCACTTCGTCAAGGAAGTCGGTGCGCTCAATCCGGCGCACGGCGACTACGAAGTGAAGTTGAGCGCGCTGGTGAAGAAGTTCGAGAAGCACCGCGACACGCTGATAGCCGCTGGCATGAAGCCCGACGAAATGCAGGCGCTGCAACGCGCGCAGACGGTCTTGAGTCCACTACTCAAACGCAACGTGCAGGCGACGGTTGGCTCGACCACAGCGGAGAGCACCGAAGCCGCGATGCGTCCGCTGGAGCTGGCGCTAAAGGGCTACTACGGCATCTTGAAGGGCGGCGGCATGTTCCGCACGCTCAAGGTCGCCATTAAGACGATGACCGGCGACAGCAATATCCCGGTCGAACGGCTTATCACTCGCGCAATGTTCGACCCGGAGCTGGCGCAGACGCTGCTCACGCGCAACGTCAAAGAGGCTGGCACTCCGAAGTGGAACGCCCAGCTCCAGAAGGTGCTTCGCCGCGTCACGGCCGCAAGAGGCGCTGTCCAAGAAGACGATGAAGACGAACCAGCGGGGCGCTGATGGTCAACCAGATGCGCTCTTGGTTTCGAGAGAACCACACCCTCGTTATGTTTCTACTGGCGCAAGCGGCTGCACTGGCTGCGGGCGGGGCTTCGCTACTGGCGTACATGGTGAAGATGGAAACCCGCGTCTACACGATGGAGACGCGCGGTGCCGAGTACACCGTGGCGCGCATGGAAGAAATGAAACAGCGGATCACTGTGCTGGAGCAAGGCCAAGTGAAGAACAGCGCGCAACTGGAGCGGATTGTGGACATTCTGACGGGCGGATTGAAAAAATGATCCCGGTTATCGACCGCAAAGCCTACTTCGATCACGTCCGTCTGGACCCTTTCAATGGGACGCTGACCCAGCAGCAAGTCGATGGCCAGGACGCCATTCTGGACCGCTGGGAGATCGACCCGGCCACGGTCGACTTCCGCTGGCTGGCCTATGCGCTCGCGACCACCATGCATGAGACCGCCTCGACGATGTGGCCGATTGAGGAATACGGCAAAGGGAAGGGGATGAACTACGGGACGCCCGACCCGGAGACAAAACAGACCTATTACGGACGGGGCTTCGTCCAGCTCACCTGGCGCGACAATTACGCGCGGGCAACCAAAGAGTTGAAGCTGGAGAGCCACGAAAACCTTGAGTGGCACGCCCACAAGGCGCTCGACCTCACAATCGCGGGTGATGTCTTATTTTATGGAATGATTGAGGGCTGGTTTCGTACAAAAGACGGCCAGCCTGAGACACTTCCGCGTTACTTCAATGGTACTTCCGATGACCCCTACAATGCCCGTGGCATCATAAATGGCGACAAATCCGCGGTCCCGAAATGGTCAGGAGGGGTGTCTATTGGCAAAATTATCGAGGGATATCATCGCGCCTTCCTGTACGCACTACAGGAAAGCGTGGCTGTAGCGTAGTCTTTTAAGCCGTCTACTTAGAAGTCTAACTCGTTAGTTTCAATTGCAAGATTTTCAAGTGGTTCTCACAATTTAATATGGATTACCTGTTGACGCCCCGACCGAATGGGCATACCTAAATTGTGAGAGCGGGACTGCCCAACAAACTCTACGCCGGAGAATAAAAACGCCAATACGTCCTCCTGTCGTATTCAGAAAATCTACCAGCCCGTGTCTCAGAACTATAACCGGGAGCTATCATGCCTAAGACCCCACCAATGGGGCGTCTTGGCTCGACTGATAACGAGACTGACGCCTACGCTCACAAAGACGTTCTCAAGCGTGAGTTTGGTCAACGCCTCCACCGTCTGCTCGTCCAAAAAGGGATGACGCAAACCGACCTGGCGAAAGCCGCGTCGAAGTACGTTCCAGACAAGCAATTCGGGCGCGATTTAGTGTCCAGCTATGTCCACGGGCGCTACGTCCCAAACCCCGTCAACCTCGAAGCACTGGCGAAAGCCCTTGGCGTTAGCGCCGAAGACTTGATGCCCAACGCGAACAATCTGCCGCGTCGTGGCGAGACCACGCCGCCGCTGGATATTCGCGTGTTGGGCGATGACCGCGCCTCGTTGCGCGTCAATCAGGTCGTGTCGCTCGCATGTGCCCTCAAGGTTGCACAACTCATTAATGACGACTCGAAAAAGTAAGCACAGTGAGATTGCGGGAATGTTGGGCGTCTCCACTCGCACGGTGGAACGCTACATCGCGGCCGGATTTTTCGGGGAGCCAGCGTCTTTTACGAAAAGCGGTCGCCCGAGGTTCACGCGTGAGCAAATCGAGAGAGTCCTATGGCAAAGCCCATCAGCAGAGTCCCTTGGCTTGCTACGCGGAAGAACGGCCGATGGTACGCCTTCTGGTATGACGAGACGAAAAGACGGACGGAGTCCAAGTCGCTGGCTACGCGAGACCCTGATGAAGCGAAAGCTCGTTTCGCTGCCTTCCTCACCAATCAGGACGCGATCACCGGCCAAGTCGGTTCTCGACTGACTGTCGGCCAAGGCTTGCGCCAGTATTGGGACGAGCACGCGTCCAAAGGCGTGATCGACCAGGACCGTCAGGAAAACATCATCGCCAACCTCCAGGGGTTCTTTGGAGACGTGGCTTTTTCAGACGTCGATCAGACGCTGTGCCGCGCATACACCGAAGCGCGCCGTCAAGGATTGCATGGCGGCGGCATGAACCGGCGCAAGCACTATGGCGCGGCGGCGGACAGCACGATTGCCCGCGAGCTTGGCCTACTCGGGACGGCGGCCAACCACGCCCGAAAGAACAAGCGCCTTGGCCCAACAGCCGACCCCCCGACCCCCATGCCGGTCATCCTCAAGCCGCAGTTCGTGGCCGAAGAAACCGTCTGGCTGACCGTGGGTGAGTTTCAGACGCTGCTCCGCTGGGCAGAGGGCGATCTGCTCGATTTCATCATGATCGCTTACTACACGGGCGCGCGGCGGCGCTCCATTGAGGTTCTGACCCCCGGCCAGATCAATTTGATCCAGGGCACCATCAACCTTCGGCACCCTGACGAAACGATCCTCCAGCGGCGCAGCAAAAAGCGCCGTCCACACGTCCCGATTGCAGACGAGCTGCGGCCGACAATCGAGCGGATGCTGGCAGAGAACGGGCACACCGGTTGGCTGTTCGGGGCGAAGCTGGATTTTTACTACCCCTTCAAACAGCTTCTGGCGTCGCTCAAGCTGGAGCACAAAGGGTTCCCCCACGTACTGCGCCACAGCCGCGCCACACACTTGCTGCACACCGGCAAGGTCTCGACCTACCACGTCGCCCAGCTTTTGGGAGACACCGAAGAAACGGTCCGGAGGGTCTACGCGCACGCCTGCGTGCAGAATCTCGGAGACGCTATTCGGGTGGTTTCGGGGCAAAAATAGTTGCCGCGTAATCTGCCGCGCCAACGTCATTTTTTGTCGTGTTTTGTGGGTTCCATCGGTGAAAAAGACAGACGAAACAATGTCGGGCGTCACTCACACCGCCCAACCTCCGCGTCAGTTTGGCTCAGAAAAAGTGGTCGTTGTCGAGATTTTCGAATAAATTGTTGAACTCGATCAACGGGCTATGAGTGTGTGAGTGCCAACGCAAACGTGAACAAAGCCGAAATTGCCGCGCAAACTGCCGCGTTAAACCTCAATCCCGCTTAGTCGAGACGACGCGGTCGACCCGAAAAGTGTTCGGTTCCTCGCGGCTGATGTTCGCCGGAATCATCCTGTCGGTCATCAGCCCGTACCGCGCGCCGCGTACAGCGGTGGCTTGGTCGCACGGTTTATCGAACACCAACCGCAACATGACGTAGTGGGTTTTCCGGGGCTTCATGGCCGCACCGTCGCGGCGGCCATCCGGTTGACGAACCCGGCGCACCGCTCGCAGCACGAAACCTCCCCCAGCGCCGGGTGCAGCAGGCTGGTGGTGGCGGGGTTTTCGCATTGCAAAAACCACTGGCAGACGTCGAGTGCTTCGGCTGTCGCTTTGAGATCGGTCATTCGCCGCTCCTAAATTCGGTGTTGAAAATCTTTGACCAGCTCGGCCACGAACGCCTCGCGGTCCTGCTCGGGGATGCCGAGAATCTCGACAAATTCCTTGGCGTCCAGCTTGTCGGCTTCTTCGGCATCGACCGGGTCGATTTCGTCACCGCGATTGACGTCATAGAGCTTGGTCCGGTTCGGATGCTCGAAGTTGAAATATAGATCGGACAGCCGCGCGCCGTCCAAGTTTAGCGTGATCCCTCGCATTGGCGTTCTTCCCCGATTGGTGAGTAATGTGATTTGTATAATATCACCGCCCGCAAGTCACAACAATTAAATTACCAAGTGATTCTGATCCGTCGCGCACGCCACCGCTGGAACATGATCGCCAGCACCAGCGTCATGGCGCTTAGCGTTACCAGCATCACAGTGCCGTCTTTATTGACCTGCGCGGTTTCGAGACGCGGCCAGACGTCGGGTTCTTCGCCGGGCGGGAAGGTAGAATAATACTCGTCTGAGAGATCGAGGGGATTCGCGACCACGTCGAAGACCCAGCCCCACTGTGGCTGATACGGCTTCGGTTTCGGTTCGGCCGGAAGCGCCTCTTGCGCCTTCGGCACAGACGCTTGGACAACGAGCGCACGGGCCGGAATCACGCGATGCCGTCCGCGTCTGTTACTCCAGCAGCGTTGGCCTCTGCCGCCGCCAGACCAGTACAAGTAAGCGCGCGGGTAGGCTTGCCGCGCTTCGCTGTGAGACATGCAGGAACGAGACGCGTGCGCTTCGCAACACGACAGCAGCAACAGCATGGTCATGCCCGCGAGCAATCGTGTCACTGCGTCCTCTAGATTGGCGCGGGCGGTAACGGCATCCAGTGAGTAGGATCAAGCAGCCGCCGTCCGTTGCCGCTGTCAGCCGCAAAGTATTGGCCCAAGTGATAGTGACCGCACGCCATCCACTCGCCGTTGAAAAACAGAAACCGCGAGCCGTCCTTTGGGGCAGTCTCAATCGGTTGCCATTCTCCCATAGCGTCCTCGTTCATTCCGCGTTACGGATCGCGTTAGCGATAAACCGCTTGGCGTAGTTCACGCCCGCGTCCCATTCGGTGTCTTGGGCCTGAATGAAGCCGGGATTTTCTGCAATCTTCGCGCATCGCTCGCGCTCGGCAATAAGGGCCTGTTCTAGTTCCAACTTGGTCATCTCTGCGGCCTCTTATTGCAGTTTAGCGTTCGCAGATATCCCCGCAGTTGATGCAGCGAGCAGTGTTGCCGCTATACCAATACTGGCGTTCGGGGTGCTTGCGGAGGCGGCACCACAGCACCACGGGCCACGGCGCATATC
>Ga0247777_1000051_pt1 | contig 45771 bp, 60 predicted proteins | sample UWRJL154409C5_FD_179937 | JGI IMG/M metagenome (GOLD analysis project Ga0247777, IMG submission 179937) | Plant litter microbial communities from Arlington Agricultural Research Station in Wisconsin, United States - UWRJ-L154-409C-5 | ecosystem: Environmental > Terrestrial > Plant litter >... | reverse complement strand
AAGCCCGCTCAAGTTTTGGGACGGGACGGCGGAAGAGTTTCGCGCGCAGTTCGACAAGATTACTGGATAAGCAAAGACCTTTTCATGAGGCTCCCGTATTGGTCATTGACTGGTGCGGGAGTTTTTGCTTAACTACACAAGACATGAGCAGCCGCAACAAGCCATTAGCCGCACAGCAGCCCTCGCCTGCTTACGCAAATGACCCTAGCGGCTTCTGGGGTGAAAATCTGACGGATAACCGCACAGCGGGCATTGCGAGCCTCTTGCCAGCCAATACGCTCACGCAGGCCGACAACGCTGCCAGGGGTCGATTGCTGGCAGGGCAAATTGGTTGGACCCCTACCCCCGCGCGTTGGAACAACTCCAATATCAGAGTTTCACTTTCTGATGCACAGTTTCTTGATGACTTGCAAACTGGTGGTGAAACCCCCCAAGGGCGCATTGCTGTTATCGCGGCCAAGCTACAATTCCAAACTACTTTGCCACGGTGCGGGGACGTCCTCAAAATCCAAGCGGGCGGTATTTGGCATGGGTTTGAAATTGTCGAAATGATTGGGCAGCACGATGACAACGACCCGGGATTAACCTTATTCTTGGAAAAAGCACAAAATGACGTCGGCGATTGATCTAGAGCGTAAAACTGAAAATGCTTTTGCTGCACTGCTAAAGCAGCAACCGATCTTGTCGCGTATCCGCATGCGTAGGACTTCGGAGGATAGTCCATTAGTTAACCAAGACTTGATTTTGACGGCGAGACGCGGAGAAGGGAACCCCCCGTTTTCTGGCGTGTACAACTTGGAAGTCACTGCCTCAATCAGTTTGAAGCATCGCCGTAGCATCGACACACTCACACAGTTTCTCGCGCTCTGTGCAGCCATGGAGGAAGTGTTTAGCTCCTCTGCTCAACAAGTTGGAACAGGCAATGAGGTTACGTCTTTACTTGCCGCTAAACTTAGTTTGGCTGTTCCAGACTTTCACTGTTACGAAGTGATGGTAACAGGCAAGGACGATACGCCCGAAGACAAGAAACATAAGTGCGCGTGGTCGTTGTCTGTTGTTGCTATGTCTCAATCTTATGCTAATGCTGTAGCACTAAACCCGTAAACACACCCAAACACTATGGCTAATTTTGGTTCCCTAGCTCTCCTCTCCCGATGTGTCGGGGCAGTCATTGGACTTAACGCGGAAAGCTATTCCGCTGATATTTCTTGCGACCTTGTGAAGACTCCTGACCCTTGCGGGGAGAACGTGCAAGCGTTCACAAAGAACGTGATGGCAGATCACCAATGGAGCGGGGAAATTCTTGGCCCTAATGCCTCTGGTGCTGCTCTCTATGCGGTGGGCAGCGGCGTTACTCCCCCCGCTGGTGTGTGGGCTAACAACATGACCCCAGGCGCGTCCTACATCTGCACCAAGGCGAACCCTAGCTACACGCGCGGGGATTGGGCCAAGTTCGGCTTTACCCTGAATAACAGCGCGGGGATTTAATTTCCACTACTAGGCCGCGAAACCTTAAACGTGGCATTGGCTGCTTTGCTAACCAAGCGAGGCAGCCGGTGAGTTAAAAATCTCATGAGTGCTTTTGCCGTCCAAAGTGAACCCCCGCCAGAGGACCAATCTTCTTACGGTACGAAGGACCCTACGCTTGCGACCACGCTAGGCAATTTCGGGTTTCAGGCGCGGCACTCTTTGCCTATTATGCTGGTTGCTTCGGCGAGCGCAATTGTATCAATTGTAGATCGCAACTCAGGCCGGGTAGAGGATTGCGCGCATTTGGAGTTTCGGTTTGAAGCCGAAGTGCAAGACCCTGTTTTTGGGCGTATTACGGCGGGAGACGTGGCTTTTGCTCATGAGATAGCCAAACTAGCCCAAAAGGAAGAAACCAAGGAAATTAGTGGGGCGGAAAAGCTCAGGCTGTCTACGTTGCGCGAGAAATGGAAGGGCCGAAACATAGGACCACACGGGCAAAACATGGCAGGCACATTGCTTTGGGCGGTGCAAAAGTGTTACGATCAAATCACCAATTGGAATGTGGTGTGTTCAATCACAAAAGAACTTTCGGTAAATCCGTTGATCGAATTCTCTCGTGCGGTTCATCGGGGTGTTGCTTATGCAGTGGAACCCTTGGAAGCTGAGCCACAGGTACAACGTCGTAGTGAAAAGATGATGAGGAAATAACATGCCAATACTTAACCAAGAATCAATTTCTGAAGAACGGCGAGAGGAATTAGTTGCAGAGGCTTTGCTTGACGAAACCCCATTGCCCAAGGGTATCAAGTGCATCCGTGGAACGGCTCCGCTCGTCATCCTGGCGTTGCAGAAGGCAAACAACCCTTACCTGACAGGACGTAAAGGGTTTGATGCTGTAGGCATTGAATTTGCCCCCGATGGGACACAGCTAACCTCCAATAGCGACTTTGCTCTCATGATGATGGCAAAAACTGCGGAAGTGCTCATCCTGTGGTCGTGCAGCAACCAATTACTGAAAAAGTATGCGGTGAACCCGGCTTTGCTTGAGGATGCTGCATTGGATTTGCTTTGTGAAGCTACTACAGACCAAATGGCAGAAGCTACGGTGCATATTGCAAAACAACTTGAATTGCTCTCCAAGACTAGGGCAGTAAAGGACGAATCCGAAGAAGCGCCTAAGGTCGAAATGAAAGGGCCGGACTGCCCAAAAGCGCAAGCCCCCATTGGTTAGCTCAATACCTCACTGCGCTTCTGCCTAAATATGGGGGCAATGAAGAATTCATTTTATGCCAGATGGGAACCGCCAAAGGGTATGCCATTATTCATGCAATTGGCTTTTCTGATGGGGCTAAAACTGTTTGGGCGGATGAAGCGCAAAATGGTTTTGCCTCCGATGTGCGAAGGGCGCGGGAAATCTTAATTGGGAATTTTCGATGAGCGAGCCTGCTATCTGGGATGATCGAGATTTTCAGCGGGGGCTGAAGCGTTACCTTGACTTGAAAAAGAACGTAGAACCTAAAAAGGAGCTTCGGAGAAGGGCAAAGAATGTCGGGCTTAGGCTGGTAAAGATTTACAAGCAAAAAGGGGTTGTGCTTGCTAACATAACAGCAAAAGTCAACTCGCTTGGCGTTCGGGTTAAGATTCGCCCCAAAATCCTTGCCAAGCGTGGAGTCCGGTGGACGAGGCAACGAATGATTCAAGCTGAGCTTCGCGCGCGTAGAAGCGCCAAGGGCTTTACCGCTACAGGGTGGTTCCCCTCTGTCATTGCCCTTGGAGGAAATCCAAGGGACACAGAGAGGCGCACAGGACCACGGCGGGGCAAGCTAGAGGAGAGGCTTGGGGGGAATAACATGTCTGAGACATTGGTTAATTCCCAACCAGGGGCAGCTTTCACGCAAAACAAGGTTCAGACCGATGAACAGCGAGCCCTTGACTTGGAAACCGCCGATATGGTTGCTTACATCTGCAAAAAAGAAAATGAGGTAGCCCGGAGGAATGGGCTATGATGGAAGCTATTACAGGTCGCATTTTGTGGGAACAGTTACACCACATAATGCCTCGCATGCATGTCAAGGGGCAGAGGATTGCTTTTGAGCAATGGTTGCGGCGGGTAAAGTTCAACATGGGATGCACAACTTGCTTTAAGAAAGTCGAGTGGTTTATGGAGAAATGGCCCGTTGAGTTTGGTACAGGGTTCATCCAATGGGGAACTTGTTTGCATGACTATGTGAACAAGGAGTTAGGCAAGCCGCTTTGGGCTCCGCACTTAACGCTTGAACCTTTGACCAAGAAAGGCATAATCCAGTAATGGCAACCCGCACCAGCGAAGCACGCGCACGCGTAACGCTTGACTCTTCCAACTTTGAGAAGGGTGCGGCTGCTATTAAGAAGGCCGCGCAGAGCATGTCTTCAACTGTTTCTTCCGCATTCAAAATTGCGGGAGGCGCAATTGCTGCATATGCGGGGATCAAGTCAGTGGGTGCTATTTTAGAGACGATTGACTCTATTCTTGATCTAGGTGAAAACATGGCGAACGCCGGGCACAAAGCGCAGATTGCGGCCGGGCAGTTTTACCTATTCAACAATGCAGTCGAAAAGGGTTTGAGTCTGGGCACCGTTGGAAAGCTCATTGGAGAAAATGCGCAGGTGTTAAATCGCTCTGCCAACTTGTTTCGGGATGTGTCCATTAAGCTGTGGGTGGTCGGCGAGAAGATTCGCGGCTTCTGGCTTGGGTTGGTGGAGAGGCTTGCCCCTGTGCTATCCAAGCTCCTAGACGGGGCACTAGCGGCTAATCTGGTGTCAGCGGGGCAAGCTTTTGGAGAGTCCATCGCAAATGCTTTTAAGGTCATCTATCAACTTGCGGAAGATGGGCAGTTGTGGGGCAAGCTTAAAGAGGGATTCGAGATTGCTTTTAAGTATGCTGGTGAGCGGCTTAACTGGTTGGCGGGCATCGGGTTTGATGTGCTCAAATTCATGTTCTCAGAATCCCTTTTAGCCGGGGTGGAGGACGGATTAAAAGCCGCATGGAAGGAAGTGGAGATTTTTGCTAAATCATTTGGGGACGCTATGGGGAGCGCATTTGTCAGCTTTTTTGTGGACATTCAGACGATTATGAATGCCATGCTAGCCAAGGTAGATCAATTAATGGCTAGGTTACATCTCATATCCCAAGCAGAAGCGGACGCGAATACGTACAACAGGGAAAACAACTCATTCATTCCGACCGATGCTAAAGGAGGGTATGCAGGTTCCTCTAAAACTCCGGTGGAAAACATTTCGGAAGCAATTGAAAGAATAATGACAAGAAATGGGACAGGCGAATTTAAGCAAAGCGACGACCTAGCCGCTATGATCGAAAAGTTTACTACTTCAATTCCTGAGGTTTTGTCTAAATACAACAGCGGTCTTGCAGCTAATCCCCCGACTACGTACGAGAATAATTCCCGCCGTCCAACCTTTGGGGCGGATTCCTTGGCAGCTATTGGCGCAGGTGGTGGCGTTTCATTGGGGCTCAGTGTGCTGGACATCCAGAAAAGTCAATTACGCGTCCAAGAACAAATGCTTGAAGCTCTGACCGGAAGACAGGCGCTTGCCGATTATGCTAACAAGTATCTCCGTTCTGCCCCAGATTCGGTTACGCGCACGCAAACTAATTCACCCATAGCCAGTAACTAACATGTCGCAATTCGGTTTATCTGGTCTGACAAAAGAGCCGGGTGGCGTTTACAACGTTGAGCAGTCAAGTTTTGCCACGTATGATGTTTCATATTCTGGTGTCCTAAGCGGCCCAATTCCTTTTTCTCAAGGGGAGTCTTCTTCGGACTATCCTGGGGTTGTTCTGCTTTCTCTACGTATTACGACGACCGGCACGCAATGCAGCCATGTCAAAATTGATTTGCACTATGAGGGGAAAGATATGTCCTTCACCAGTTCATCGGGAGTGCTGGACATTGCGGTTGACTTCACGACTTCGCAAGAACCGATTGAGTCCAACCCCGAATTTGTAAACCAGATCGGCGGGACCCCCACCGCCCCGTTACATGGTGCATACTATGACCAGACCACAGGCGAATTCCTTGGGTTTCCCGTAGTTGACCCTGATGAGCCTACACAGCTTCCAAGCAGATTTGCGGGGCTCCGTAGTTACTTGATGCCGCAAGAGACGTACACGAGCACTACGGTTGAACTGAGCTACCCCACTTCAGAGGAAATCGCTTCCATCGGGCGGGTGATTGACCCGGGTATCCCGCTCCCCATTCTCCCCGGTACACGTAATTGGCTCAATACGGGTGTGCGGGTTCAGAACATCGCTAACGTGTATTACAAGACACAGAAGACGGGCATGCTAAGCGGTCCCCGGAAGTGGCTGCAAGAGGCTTACGGAGGGTAATCCTATGCTTGACGCGAACACCTTACGGAGAGTCCTTTACGACTTATTTCGATTCGACCGAAAAGACTTTTTCGTTAGCGGGTCTGGAACTAGCTTTCTTATCAGCCTTGCCCGTAGGTCTTCCGCGTCTCCCGCAACCCGTTCGACTACCTTCGGTTTTGATTGGTCATTGGTAAAAACCGATGATGAAACAATTAAGGTCAAATTGTACGAAGGGCAGATTAATTCCAATATCATCCCAGACAATATGGGGAGCGTGTTTGACCTTGACGATGACGCAGATAATTACCTGATTTGCACAACCAACAATGACGTTGACGGGGTTGTGACTTCTGCGGAATTATCTGTTAATGGAGTATTGCCCGGAGTGGACCCCGCAGGCTCGTTAGGGGTTGCACCCCCAACAAGTTCTCGCGCCTTGTGGAAGTTCTCCACGGAAAAAGGTAAGATTACACAGGCAATTGCCTATCGCATTGGGGGTTTGGAAGTAACCCCGATTGTTGTCGGCATGTCCTGCGAAAGAGTTTTGTTGCGTATGTTCTGGGGTCCTTCGCAAACGCCTCCACCGGAGTTACCCGCTGAAAATCCATGAGTTGTGTTCCTAATCAACCATTTCTTCAGACAGACCCGAACATCGGAGGAACGTTTGAAGCGGTTGCGGACGCTTGCGCAAATGCGTGTCCTAATTCTGTTTTAATCCGAATCGGATTTAGCACCCGCATTCGTGTATTCGATGGTACGGGGGCGGGGCCGTTTAGTGAGTGGTCTGATTACACCTTCGGCACATCGGGAGAGTGGTTGGGTGGTGCCTACACTGCTTTTAACTCTGACCCCGCACAGGGAGGTGCAGAGCAACAGGTTAGGGTAAAGATAGAAATTGATAACACCAAAGGTGGACCTTGTGTGTTGCGCTATAGACAAATCTTTGAGGAGAACACCGACACGACACCTAGCTACACGGTTTCTACGTTTGGGGAAGTGCAGACAATCGAAATTCCCGCAACTGAGCCCACATTTACTACCGACTTTTACTTTCTGCCGTGCAGTGTAGGGCAGCAATCCAGTATGGTGGGAGGACCGGGCGGGGGCGGTGTTGACCTTGGATTTGGCTTTGAGAGGCAGGCAGCCTATTTGAGAAAGAAAGGATTTAGGCAGTACACAAAGGACTCGCCAGCGGTTGTCATATACCGAAGGGAATCCGTTATCTCCGGCGGTAGTCTAGGGTGCACTCCCACGATTCCACCAAAAATTTACAACGGCACACAGTCTTTTGATGAAGTACCGCCCACACCAGCAAATCAGTATGTTGGTGATCCGGCTGGCGAGTATAACGATAATTTGTCAAATGATTTGAGGAAGGACCATTACGCGTCTACTCCATATCTCGAAATCAATAAGTCACTTACGTTTGGGGAGATAACTTTTCCAGGAGATACAGGCAATACCCGCTTGATGACTGAGAAGTTTATTTGTCGAGGTGATCCCAAGGAAAAGACGTTATACACTGAGCTAGTTAACGTCTACGAAACCGATACGCTAAAGAGTGCAGTCGAGGATGCGCTTGGGCTGCAATTGGTTAATGGGGTTAGCGGACACGTCCCTAAGAACACAATTGTTCATCGTCAGTGGCTTTGTAAGCAGGAAGTCCACTATGAGCGTGTACGGACTACCAAGTATGCAGGGAACACCGGCCCATTCAACACCGTATTAGGAGGACCAGGGCAAACGGTAGTGCTGACGACTATTACGGAGTACACCAAGCGAAAACTGGTAACAGGTGATGTAGTTGGCGGGTTTTCACTATCTAACAATACACTCATTCAAGCGGACGATGCTAATATCATTTTCGGAGGTAGACCTTCCACAGAGCCGGATGAACCATTCCCCCCATTGGAAAGCCCATGGGAAAACTCAGAAAATGACGATACTGAGGTAGTCATTACCTCCGTGAAGTGTAAGCCCAATCAGCTGCTTTGCATAAGCATTCCCACGGTGGAAGACCCCGCCGTTGCCGCGTTGGGTTATGATTGACAATACCCATCAGTTCAGCTAGAAACGTACCTCTCTCATGGAAAAATCGTCTTTCGTCTCCCGTAGAATTTCAAAAGTGGATGTCCTACTTCAGTTTTTTCGCCCACGGAAGCAAGGACAGATTAGCCAAACTCTCGACATATTTGAACGCTTGGTAATGGACGCGGAGACAGAGACGAAGCTGGGGCTAATGCTGCAACCGGGTGTTAACGGAGGGGAGAGATTCCATTACACACCCGAAGAGTTGAAAGAGAGTTTGGATGAATTTGAGGAGATGGAAGCAATCGCGGTAAAAGGACGGCAATTTCTCAACGACATTGGTTATGTGTCCCCTCGCCAAGTTAGCCCGATCCTTGGTGCTGCTCCAATCGGGAAAGACGTTGAAGTTATGCCTATCGCTATGCAGCTACCCGGCAGTGAGTCTACTTCGGGAGTGCTTGTTCAGCCTAAGGAGAAGGCAAAGCCAGTTGTCAAACAGCCTGAAGGTGTGTTCATTTAGCTATGAATCTCAACGCGCTCATTGACGAAGGACGGTTTATTGTAGGACCGGGTAGGCAGGATGCCCCTTTGTTCCTTCCGCCGCTTGTGTTCGGGATGACTGAGCCAATCAATTTGCGTGCGTGGAGAAAAGCGCAAAATGGTTCTTTGGTGGCAGAGGATTTATCGACGTACCAAATTAGTTTGCAAGTAGGTCCACCAAACACGCGACCAACTCTAGGGTTTTGGCGGTTGACCACTACGGCAGGCACATCCCTAGCCATTGCTTCGCGCGCTTCAGCTAATGAAGTGGCGACGGCATTAATGGGAGGAGCTTTTCCAGCTAATACGACTGTAGAAGGGGGCAATGGTTCCTACATCGTCACTCTAGCCTCTGGGGGTATCTGGGAACTTCCTACAGCCACGTTTCAAGGTAACACCCTTTCCGATGTGCTGGTTTTCCAGATCACGCCCGGCACAGCTTCAACCCCCGCGCAGTATCGCATTGAGGTTTTGGAGGTTGCCCCCTCGCGTATCGTTCCCGCCAATTGGAGCGCAGGCGACACCGCCCCCGTTAGCGCGTTTACACAAGTATCAGGAAAGCTTTGGCAACTTGTTTTGGACCAGTCGGCATACGCGGGGTTTTTCACTCTTACGGTTGATGGAGATACGAGTGGATATGTTTCTTTCTTTGCGTGTGCGTATGACATTGAACGGGTGCTTGCTATCCTCGGAAAGCCCGCTGGTGTCGCCTCCGATGGTACAGGAGGATTTTACGTCGCTTTCGTTGATGACGTAATCACAGCATCCGTTGGGGGCAATTTGGTTATCCTGCCTTTCTCGCAAGGCAATCTTGCGCTTAGCTCTACAGGCATTCGTGAATTGTTAGATGGTTTGCAGTTCACCACGGTTAAGCTGACCGTGATCCTCACCAAAGGAGGTACGGTGCAAATGGCTGCAAGTGCAGATGTCATGTTGCAAATGCCTGTTAACCAGCCGGCGACAATTGTTATTGACGCCCCCATGATGGCTGGTCTAACCTTCGCAATCTCAGATGACCAAGCTTACCTGTTGGTCTATCAAGATGGTACGTTAATTGGTGAAGTTGCTTTGAACGCTGTATGAAAAATTGCCACACTCCCTCAATTTGGTTGCACCCAAAACTCTCGTTTCGGCGTAAGCTTGCTTTTTGGCTTGACGGGATTAAAACATATTTGGTGCCATGATCCCAAACCCGCCACAGTTAATTGGTTTTTCTGTCACGGAAGGGAACTACCTTAACGTGTTTTTGGCTGGCGGCTTTGCAGGTCAAATTCCTTTGTTGGCAATTCCGGGGGGTTCAGGTACATACGTTCAGCCTGACGGCGTGTCTCAATATTTCCAACCCGATGGTGTGTCCCTTTACCTAGTTCCTTAAAATGGCAAATATTACTACTTCCGAAGATATTAAGTCTTTCATGCAGTCCGCTGATAAGGCTGCCGCCCTTTCTTTCTTAGGCGGTACACAAGCAGCTAAAGTAGTCTGGATTGGCCCCGCTTCCGGGGCTGACGCAGCACCCACGTTTCGCTTGCTGGCGGCGGGGGATATTCCTGCTTTGGATTATTCGACACTCGCTCTTGGTGAGTCGAGTTCCACAGCTTATCGTGGTGATCGTGGAAAAGCTGCTTATGATTTTTCGCAGACGGCAACAACAGTTGGCGCGGCTTTTGTCGCACTCGCGAATCCGGGCGCCATCACGTTCGTTCGCGTGAACGCCGACAATACCGTCACGCTCCTGTCTGCCGCTGATTTCAAGACCGCGCTGAGCATCAGTGTTCCATCCAACTTGGTGGCAGTCGACGCCAATACGATTGCAGAACGCAACGGCACGAATCCTCAGACGTTTCAGATTTACAACACGTACACGGACGACGGTAACGGCGAATGGTTCACCGGGACATGGAGCGCTATAGCCAACACATTTATTTTCGGCACAGACAAGAGCGGCACCGGATCATTTAGGCCCCTCCTTTTGACCGGGAGTGAAGTGCAACTGGGCATCGGTGGAAGTGGATTAAAATGGAAAGTGAATGGCGCCGGCCACTTCCTCGCCCAGGGCGCGTACAACATCACGACGACGGGCATAATCACCGGAGCGAGTGGAGTGTTTCGCGACGGAACCAATGACACAACCGTATCCATCGGCGCGGCCAGCGGGACGGGCGGCGGGGTGCTCACTTTACGGCAAATCGTAACGCCGCCTACTCCTACGTCTGAGGATGTGCAGATTTCGTTTAATGGAGTCTATTGGAAGGGCGATAAGCCAATGGACTTAACGGACGGTCCTCCAATCCTTCCAGTTGGATCATCCACAGACGTCCCAGGTGTGAATACGGTACAGGGATTTTTTAAAGTCAGAGTCAGTGGCGTTGACGTTGCGGTTCCTTATTATACACAAACAGTATGAAACAGCTAATCTTTCTCCTTGCTTGGTTCCGCGTCTTTCTTGCTTTTGCAGCCCCGCCCACCACAGGGCAATTTCTTTTCCAGCAAAAACCCGCAAGCGGCCCCTTCGATCAATTCGGAGTAACCCCCGTCACCAATCAAGCGTTTGGCTGGGACGGGTCAAAGGTGGTAATGCTCTCGCCGAGCGGTGGAATTTCCTGGGGTGGGATCACTGGCACACTGAGCAGCCAAACTGATTTGCAGAGCGCGCTAAATGCCAAGCAATCTCTTACAGGCACGCTGGCGCTTGCGGGGTTTGGCTCTATCACTGGCACCCTCCCAAATTCCAACCTTTCTGGCACTGTCCAGCTAACTACAGGGACGTTGGCCCTTGGCACCTTTGGCAGCATTACAGGCACGCTCGCGGATGCGCGGTTGAGCGCAAACGTGCAATTGAAAAATGGAACGCTAGCTCTCGCCGGGTTCGGCTCCATTTCGGGTACGCTCCCGACAGCTAATTTACCTGCCACCATCCCCGATGGAAACATTTCTGCTAATGTTCAGTTAAAGGACGGGACCCTTGCGCTAAATGGTTTTGGAAGTGTAACAGGAACGCTCGCGGCAGCCCGCATTGCGGACTTGTCAGCAACATATTTGACTGTCTCGGCGGCAGCGTCAGGCTATCAGCCTTTGGATGGTGACTTGACAGCTATTTCAGCTTTGTCGGGCACGAATACGATCTATTACCGCTCAGCCGCTAACACATGGACAGCGGTAACAATTGGTAGCGGACTAGGCTTTTCGGGAGGGAGCCTGTCAGCCACCAATAGCGGTACGGTGACGAGTGTTGCTCTTACTGTGCCGTCTATTCTTTCTGTGACAGGCTCCCCGATTACCTCTAGCGGAGCGCTGGCGATTAGTCTTGCAGACCAAAGCGCACACGCAATCCTGGCAGGACCAACAAGCGGGAGTGCGGCAACCCCGACATTTCGCGCATTGGTTGCGACGGACATCCCCGATGTTTCCGCAACCTATTTGACGGCAGCTACAGCAGCGACTACCTATCAGCCTCTTGACGCGGATTTAACCGCCCTCGCTGCGTTGGGTGGCACGAATAATATCTATTATCGTTCAGCCGCAAACACGTGGACAACGGTCGCCATTGGTAGCGGAGTCAGCTTTTCGGGTGGCATCCTTTCCGCAACTGGCACAGGAACAGTCACCAGTGTGGGATTGACCGCCCCTAGCATCTTCGCTGTAGGCAATTCACCAATTATCACATCTGGGGATATTGCCATTACCCTCGCTACCCAGACAGCGAATCGCGTGTGGGCAGGTCCGACAACTGGCAGTGCAGCTACACCCACGTTCCGCGCGTTGGTTGCTGGGGATATTCCCGATTTGTCTGCCGTCTATTTGTCCGCTTCGGACGCGGCTACTACCTATCAGCCTCTTGACGCTGATTTAACGGCATTGGCGGGGCTTACAGGAACGAATAACATCTATTACCGTTCGGCTGCTAATACGTGGACAAGTGTGACGGTGGGAACCAATTTGAGTTTTAGCGGTGGAACCCTTTCCGGCTCCGGTTCTGTGTCTAGCGTGGCTTTGTCTTTGCCCGCTATTTTCAGCGTCACGGGTTCCCCGATTACTTCTAGCGGCACGTTAGCTGTAACCCTTGCCACCCAATCGGCTAACTTGGTTTTTGCTGGTCCAAATACAGGTAGCGCCGCCGCGCCCACATTCCGCGTATTGGTTGCTGCTGATGTTCCTGATATTTCCGCAACGTATTTGACCACAGCGGCGGCTACAGCGGGTTATCAGCCCCTTGATGGGGACTTGACCGCTTTAGCCGCACTCTCTGGGACGAACAATATTTATTACCGTTCCGCCGCAAATACATGGACAAGCATTACGGTGGGGACAGGATTAACCTTTTCCGCTGGAACGCTCAGCGCAAATACAGCCGGAACAGTCACCAGCGTTGCCCTTTCACTCCCTGCTATGTTCAATGTGACGGGTTCACCTATTACCAGTACAGGGACGTTAACGGCGGCACTTGCAAACCAAGTCACCAAAGCAGTTTTAATTGGTCCGGTTAGTGGTAGTGCGGCGGCACCCACGTTCCGTATTCTTGCTGCTACAGACATTCCCGACTTGTCAGCAACATACGCCTCGCTAGGACAGCTTGCGAGCGTGCAGGACACATTGCAGGCTCAGATTGATGGCAAGCAACCTCTTGACGCTGACTTGACCGCTCTGGCGGCACTGAGCGGGACGAATAACATCTACTATCGTTCGGCGGCTAACACATGGACGAGTGTAACCATTGGGGGGAATTTGAGCTTTAGCGGTGGGACGTTGACAGGTGCGGGCACCATCGCAAATACTTTTACTGGTGCTCAGGTAATGAGCGTTGCGGGGACTGCTAGCACTCCCGCTGTTAAGCTCTCCGGTACTTGGTTCACCGGCGGCACCAGCACGACTACCAAACCTCATTTATTGGTGGAGGGTAGTGGGGCAGCGTCTACCAATTGGAGCACAGATGGAACGGGTATTGGGGTTAACGCGGCAGTCGGGTTCACCGGTTACTTGCTTGATTTGCAGGTTAACTCCACTCCAATTTTCCAAGTTGGGTATGATGGTAATTTGCAGGTGTCTGGTTCTCTGAATGTCCCTGCTGGAATTACTGTAACAGGCGACTCTATCATTGCAGGAGCATTGACGGTGACAAATGGACTTGTCGGCACTACGGCAGCAGATAATGCACCTTCTGGAAATGTGGGGCAAGTGGTTAGCTCATTTATCACCATAGCTTCACCCGTTGCGCTCACTACGGCTACCACGGCTAACATAACAAGCATTTCGCTAACCGCTGGTGATTGGGACGTGAGCGGTTTAGTGAGCTATTCGCCTTCTGCTGCAACGGTCACTCAGAAAATCGGAGGCATCAATACAACAAGTGCAACCGTCCCCAATGATGGTTCAGCGGTTTATTCTGGCGCACAGCTAACTACATCATCCGTTCTCGATAGCGTCACTGTGCCGGTTAAGAGGGTTAACGTGTCATCTACAACGACCGTTTACCTTGTTGGCAATGCCACTTTTTCGGCTGGTAGTGTGGCGGGGTTTGGCTATATCTACGCTCGCCGAGTCCGTTAAAAACGATTTCACAAATACACATTATGGCTTCTAAAACCTCTTCCGCTTCTGCTGTTACTCCGCTCTATCCTTATGCGGCTACGTTTCATCTGATTGATGACCGTGGACGGCCCCCGATTTCGTTTCTCAATCAGCTTGTGACCTGGGGCCGTAAAGCGTTGAAAGATAGCCCTGAAATCTTCGCGCCGAACCACGTTGCGCTTGACGCTTATGCGGCTATCAAATCGCGGCTTGCCACCCACAAAGGCGACGATATGAGCGACACCCCCGTGTACATGTGGGAAAGTCTGTTGCACCGTGCGGGGGCCATGCTTGAGCTTATGCGGGTTCATGCCGGGCGGGAAAGCTCTTGGAAGCCTAAGGAGGGTGTAGACAAAACAAACAAGACTTCCATTAGCAATAAGGTTGGGGAGGAAGCAGGTATTTTCCAAGTGAGCTATAACAGCACTTGGCTGGATAGCGTAGAGGGGAAAGACATCATGGGCGCGTTCATTAAAGCGCGTGGCATTGACACCGTGGAAAAGTTCATTGCGGAAATGAAAAAGCCTGAGGATGGGATGGACCTTGAATTCGAGTATTACGCGCGGCTTGTCCGGGTGTCTATCGCTTGGGCCGGTCCTCTCCTTCGGCATGGTAGCGATTCGGTCTACCCGTATTTGAGCCGGGACAGCATGCGCGAGTTCATGAGCTTTTTGGAAACCAAATAACATGTCCAATCTAGCTATTCTCCGAATTGATAGTCGCGCAATGTCCCGAATGACGCGACGAATCTACATGCGCAAACTTGGCAACTCCCCACGTCTTACGAAAGCCGACAAGGGGAGAATCTTAAGGGCTGGAAAAGCCTTTGCTGAATTGTCGTAAGGCCGAACCCTTACCCGAAAACGATTGCACATAAACACCACTGTGTTATGACTGCCCATATGCACCCCGCTGTTTCCCACATTGCCTTAGTTGGATACGCTGCCATTTCTGCTGTAGCTTCCGGCTTGCTTCTAGCTGACGCTCCACCTGCACAGCAATATGCGCTGCAATGGTTCCTTCTGCCTCTGCTGGGGGCGTTGTGTGCGTCAGTGTGCGCCATGCTGCTCAATCCCCACCCCGAAGCTCGCAAGACCGTCCTGGCGCGTTCGATCTTCGGGATTATCAGCGGAACAGGGTTGCCGAAGATTGCCAGCATGTTTCACCCGGTATTGAAAGAGCTTTCGCTCGATCCTGCCGTTGCCTTTCTTGCGGGGTTTGTTGTGGGAACAATCACCTACATCATTGCCCGTCCATTGGTAGAGAAGTTTTACGGTCGCGCCGGAGATATTGCCGATGGGATTGAAAGGCATGTAGAGGAAAAGATTTCACGGGTCACAACGACCAAGACGGAAGACATTGAACACAAGACCATCGGCACCCCATGAAACTAATTCTTTTGCCTCTGCTGTCGCTGATCAGCCTAGCCTGTTTCGTAGGCTGCACAACCATTCCGACCCCTCGCGGTATTGCGCGCTTCTGGGGGGATTATGAGACGGTTGATCTGAAGGACAGTTCTTTCCATTTCTCCGCTACAGGTATGAAGCATTCCGGGGTTGTGCGGGCGCACTGGCGCGGGGGTAACGCAATGGCTGGTCAAGTGGTCGCCGGTGCCATTGGGTTCGGCAACCCGGCCGTTGGGGCTGGCACAGCTATCATTGCGCCGGCGGTTGTTCCGCGTGTGCAACGGGAGCCATAGATTTTTTTATGACGGGTAGTACAGCCTCTCCCTGTGTCAGCGGGGAGGGGTTTCTTGCTTTTTGACCTAGGTTAGCTTTCTCCTTGAGTCGCGTGCGATCGCAACACGCTCAGCGTTAGATAGCCTGCCTTGGGATTTCCCCGCCGCCCTTCTAGCGGTGTCGGCTCTTACCGTGCCTATCCTCTCCGGTTCTTTGGTGGTGTCCTCAATGACTACGGGCCAACCCCCTTGTGAGGAGATAGCCAGCTCCGCTTCGCAAATATCAAAGATGGTAGCGGTATCCTTTGACGTTCCCCAGGACCATTCTCGCGGAGTGTCAACAAAGGCAGGGTTGCGGATAAGCCATTGAGACGGTTTTAACGGTCCATCGGGGTTGTGCCTTCGCACCCGTGCCTTTATTCCTTTACGACTAGTCATCTTACCTCCTGCCAGTTGGTATCGGTTCTATCGAGAGCGTCAAAATGCTTCTTAGGGTGATCCGTTGTTTGGAAACACACCATGCAAAGATTTGCAGCGTCAACAAGGAATTCTGTATTACCCGTTTCTTGAAACTTCCGTATGCGCCTGATTATGTCTTCCGTTTCCACTTTCCATGGACGGCCTTTGAACCTGGCTTGTTGGCAAACCTCAGGAGTTTCATAGCGCAGTGCTCCCATAAGGAAGCGTGTCCGCATCAGCTTCTCGAATCCCTTATCCCACTTGTTTTCCCAAATGAAGCTGATTAGCTCAGCGGAGAACCCCTTCTCTGCGGATGCCAATAAACCCGCTTGCGCAAGAAGCCTATCTCTAAAAGGCTGGTGGGACTGTGGGTTTTTCATTTCTCCCAAATGTAGGCTCTACGTTCCCCAGCCTTGACCGGGCAATTAACGACGCCGTACATGTTCATTGTCCGATGCTTTTGCCTTTAGTTATAGTTTGAAATACTGCTTTAAGAATCATGCAGTTTCTAAACCTTTCTATCATTTCTTCGTTTAGCTCTTTCAGTTCAGGTGTGTTCTCATTAGAATAGGTAGGGCATTGGGCAATCGTGAGCAGTTTTTCAGTGGTTTCACGTAGGCGATTAACTGCTAAGTTAAGTAGTTCAATGTCGGTGTATGTCATTTTAGTGTTTTTGGTTTCGGTAGCTCTCTAACATTTGCAGTGCGGAAATCAAGCGTGCTTCGTTCTCTGCTTTATTCGCCAGAGCTTCGGCTACGGCGTCGTCTACAGTGCCCGGCACAATTAGTCGATACACCTTGGTGACGTTTTTTTGCCCCCGCCGCGCGAGACGGGCAATCATCTGCTCATAGTACTCCCGCGAGTAGGTAAGAGTCATCCAGACGATCACAGAGCCTCCATGCTGGAAGTTGAGCCCGTGGCCCACGCTCGCGGGGTGGGAGACGAGCATGGGGATTTTACCCGCGTTCCATTCGTTCAAGAGAGCTTCCTGGGTCCGCTCATTCTTGGCATCCCCAAAGAATTTGGCTTGCGGGAAAAGTTGACGAATACGGTCTTGCTCGTGTTTGAAAATCGATGCCACGAAAAGAGGCTGTTTTTCTTCTTTGGCAATTTTCTTAAGAGCATCAAACTTCAAATGGTGAACATGGTGCACCCCGCGTTCCTCATCATAGACATGCCCGCTCGTGAACTGCAAAAGCTTGGTGACGAGTGCCGCCGCATTAGCGACATTGAGAATTTTCTCTTTGCTCAACTCCAATACCAATTCTTCCTCTAGGGTATGGTATCGTTTCTGCAATTCGGGAGTGAAATTAATTTCCACATCCTCATAACTGGTATCGGGAATATCCAGCCATTCGGAACTTTTCAGCGTAACGGTAATGTCCGCGATTTTGTTTTCCAGCGTAGCAGCGGTAAACGCTTTTGCCTCCCAAGGGCGATGAGGGATTGACGGAGCATAATAGTACGTCCTCAGGAATTCGCCGTAGTTCCTTCCAAGCCTTTCCCCGTTATCGACAAGCCGTACTTGGGAAAACAAGTCCATGGTGCTGTTAGGAGCGGGTGTGCCGGTGAGCCCCCATTGGCGTTCAGCCCGTGGCACCTTTCGACGATACAGGTTAATTCGCTTAGAGCTTGGATTCTTCGCGCGGGTAAGTTCGTCAAAAATAACCACGTCATAAGGCAATTTGCCTCCCCTGCGGTCAACCAATGAAACCAATGTGTTCAGAGCTTCATAATTGATCGTGTAGATATGTGCTCTGCCATTTAAGAAAGCTCGCTGCCCCGCTTCTGTGCGAAGATTGGCAACTCGCATCCAGCTAAATTGGTCCCACCCCCTAACCTCCATCGGCCACGTTAGGTTAGCGACACGCAAAGGAGCCACGATAAGCGCCCCAAAGGCTGCCGCTGTGCTGAATAGCTCATTGAGGGTGTCCAGACATGCCGCGCTCTTGCCAATGCCCATCCCCACGAAAAGGAGAGCATCTTGCGTCGTGAGCAAATGGTCTTTAATTATCTGCTGTGGTTCTGCCGGGGTGAAGATCATTGGCTCGCGTGCTTGATCCCCATTTCATACCAAAAACGTGCCATGTTATCTACGGTTCCGCCACATGATCCACATTGAAATTTTGAGAATCTGATTAACTCGATTCGTTTGAATCTGTGCCGATTACAGCTTGCTAGCTTGGTATGGTTTTTCCTTACCTCTTCAAAAATTGCTTTGGTGTCTATTGGCATATTATTGTGTGATTGGAACTTTCGTGCGGCCCGTAAAGGTTATCCCGCAATAGCAGCAATGGTAAACGGGGTCCGTCTCAGGGTCGAACACATACCAGGAAGAGTTACACTGAGAACAAGAGACATGGAATATTTGTCCCGTCCTGCCTTGGCTGGTCAACGGTTCCTGCTTTTTGGGCTTCTCAAAGAGTTTGGTGAGCCAGTTCATATCAGTATTCGTCTAAATTGTTTGTCTGCTTTGCTCTGTGCATCATATCCGCAATGACGCATCGTCCTGCGTCTTTATTGTCCACCACGTACACCCGAACACCCTTCGCGCGGATTTTAGCAATTTCGATTTCCTGCCCCGCCGTTGGCTTCTGCCCTCTGCGCTTGAATTCGATGAAGAACACCCCTTTGCCATCGGGGAGGATAAAGAGCCTGTCAGGGACGCTCCGCTTGCTTGGGGACGTGAATTTGTAGCAGAGGCAACCAAGTTGTTTGGCATGATCGCACACAGCTTTTTCAATGTCCTTTTCTAAAGGGTTGGGACGGATTATTTTGAGCTTCATATTTCGCTTTCTTTCGACACCCTCACAGGTACGTAGTTTTTGCGGAGCACATCGAACCCTTTGAACGGCCCAAACCCAATAGGTGACATTCGCACAAGTCTTTCTCGCTCCATATCTCGGAAGGGCTCCACAAGATCTGAGTCCCCATCTACCGAACAAGCGCCTCCGTGGATTTCTAGAAGTGCTTCGGCTCTTTCGCGCGGTGTGAGTTTCATTCTTCGGATTTTGCTAAGCTGCCGTTTTTCTTCAAATCCATGTAACGCTCATAGGCGGCGCTCTTGGGCTGGGTAAGCCCTAGACCTTTACACCAATGGTCGTTACGGAGCAACACCTTGCACAGCCGACGCCAGGATGGTGCCCAATGCTTATTCTCGAGAACCCTTGGTGCTTCTTCGGGAATCTGGTCATACCCGCGCCCGCGCCATCCACCAATGAAAGAGCGGAACCGTTCGATGTAGTGTTCCCGTGTTTTCGCCGGAAGCGATTTCAACAGGAGGTTGCAAAATGATTTCCAAGTGTGCCCTGGTGGCTTGGTGATCTTGTTATACCCGGTCATGTTCCCCGTTTCTTCGATGTACAGGGCACCGCTATTGGCCCCATTGACGCGAGCAACCACTTTGAACCATGTCTCAGGCTCCAGCAGGTGAAAGAGCCACAACCCACGCCTCTGGTCATCCCCGTACGGCTGGCAAAGCCTCATCTTGCTCAATGGCACTCCTGCCATCTGCATCCGGTCATAAATAGCGTTATGCGCTTTATCTGGATGCTTGGCGTGGTACGTCCAAACGTCTGCCGTTTTCCAATCGTAAATGGGATACAAGTTGAAGAGGTTATCCGTCACTTTAGTGGTGAACCGGGCTTCACCGTGCATTTCTTTTGTCTTAGAAGCAATGGTGCGAAAACGGTTTAGACTCTCATCGCAACGAATCCCCACACAAGCCGCAGTTGATTTTCCTTCTGAATACCACACTCCCCAAAGTACCATAAACTCCTCAAACTCCATCTTGTCTTCAAAAAACGGATAGGTGCTTGCCGGTCTAGCCCAAACAGGTTTATCTCGCACCCACGCCCCCTTTTTCTCTTCTTCCCAGCAACACCACCTAGGCTCATAATTGCTGACGGCATTGCGGAGGAGCATCGGAAGACAAACCCAATGCATGTCCACGATGTCCGCATAAACCACGATCATATCCATGATATGTTTAATCGTGAGCGTGTATTGCGCTTCAAGGTCGATAATGAGAATTCCAATTTTCCTTTTGCGCTTGATCGCTTCGGCAGCCACCAGATGGAACATTACAGAGGAATCTTTCCCCCCGGAAAAAGATACATAGACTTTCTCGAAATTGTCAAACGCATACTCAACCCGGCTTTGCGCCGCTTGGTAGACGTTAACCCCAGCTCCTTTTTTCAGAGTGCTCATTAGTATAGATCAGCTTTGGCGTTTACTCCCGCGCCTTCCATCGTTACAGGCTTTTCATTGTAACGTGCGAGCCATTCGTTGAGCGCATCAAGGGCGGCTTGGTTAGCCCGTTCTTGCTCATTTGGGGAGAGGAGGTTAAACCCGTTCCGGTAATTAGCTGGGATACCTTTTGCGATGCACAACGAAGCTTGCCCTAGCCATGCAATGCGGTTCATTTTGTCATTGGATAGATATTGCTCGCATGATTTTACCCACTCAGTGATAACCCGTTTTAGCGCCAACCGAAATTCTGGGATGTTCTTTAGGAGTTTGGCATAAATCTCCTCACACTGCTCTTTAGACAAGTTCTCTTTAGGCTGATTCTCATAAAAGCCAGCAGGGTAGCATTCCCACTTTTCCCAAGTATGGAAAATGCGTTTCACAGTTCTTCCTCCAATGCTGTAGGCTCCTCAACGATATTCAGGTCCCATGATTCGGAAAAATCATTGTCTGCGAACATTTCGGCGAGTCCGGTAATCTGACAAAGCCTCAATACTTCATCTGCGTCCATGCCAAGATTCTTTGCGATCTTCTCATCGCTCCAATTCCGGCGCTTTAGCTCAATCACGATGTCTGACATTGCTTCCACCTTGTGCTTACCCCTGGCGCGGTTGTGGCGAATCGTGGAGGCAATGCGGTCGCCTTTGTCTTCACGCTCCGGGTTGATGAACGCCACGGGCAAAAAGCCTTGAATCCTATCTCTCACTTCCTGACATTCTTTCCCAACTCGATGACGATGGAACCCGTCAACTACTTCGGTTCCATCGGGTACGCGCCAACCCACAATAGGTTGCGTGTAGCCGTCTTGCAGAATGGAGGTTTTTAGCAACTCCATTTCCGGGGGCGCAACTGAGTTGGGGTTGTAATCGTTCGCACGTACAGAGGACTGTGGGACCCATAGCACACAGTCAACGGGTTCAAGATGGAATGGGCTTTCCTTATGCAGCGCGAGCTTGATTCGATTTAGCGTCTCCACCTTTTGCGTGAGCGGCAGGAACATTAGTTCCTCGCAAATCAAGTTGAGTGCGTTTTGTATTTCGGGAGTCATTGAAGGAAAAAGAGGGTGAACGATCTTGCGTAGAAGCACAAGAGAAAATTTAGTCTTTCTTGTAGAAAGGAACTTCACCCCCTTCGGCTTCGATGGGGAGGCCATCGGCCCACGCTGGCGCTCTTTTCAGATGTCCTACCAGTTCCACTGAGCTTTGTCCCTCTTTTGAGTAGGTCAAGACCTGATCATGAACGTTAATCAATACCTCGTACCCGGCGTTTTCGGCATTGTGCATTCCTCCATTCATTATATCCGCGTCAACCGCTTGAGTGTTGTTCTCCACCAGCTTTCCGCCGTACGTATCAGCATTCCCCCAATTCACCGTCATACCGATCTTGCCGAAAAAGCGAATCATCGACTTCCCTTCAAACCTACTTGGCACAAGCTGTGGTCTGGGGTATGCCAGTTCTCTCCCTGATGGGAGTTTGCAGAGCAGGAACCACATTCCTCCAATCTCTTTGCACTGGTAGACGATTGGGACCGGGTAATCGCCAAAGCGGTTATTGCGTACGCGGAATGGAGTGCCTTTGTGGAGAACGGCTTGCTGTGCAGCAAATTCCGTATCGTACCAGTAGCTTTTAATCCTGGGATGCTTCTTCCTGAAAGCCTCCGTAACCGTGTGCTCCTGCCCGACTGGCAATGTTTTATACCCTTTCTTCTCACACGACCGCCTTAGCTTATCCCCGCCGCCTTGAAAGCCACACATCAAGATCGCTTCTTTCCCCACAAAGCGTTGCGGGAACTTGTTTACTTCCGAATAAGGCACACCGAAAATGTACGATGCCATGACCTTGTAACGGTCAATGCCTTGCCTGTACTCCTCGAGAGCGTCTTCCTGCCCCGCCAGCCAGCAAACGATGCGAGCTTCAATGGCGGAATAATCAGCGTCGAATAGTGGTCGACTCATAGCCAAGGAGACTTTCGTTTCATAAGCCAGATTGCAGAAGCGTGTTTACAAATCCGTGCGCTTCGGATTAGGTGTCTAATCCTTTTATAGTTAGCTGTCTTCAACTGCTTTTCGGATGCCCCCTCAGTTTCTTTTACGCTAACTCCCTTTGTCTTAAGTGTATCATAAATTCTTTTCCGGCTACGCTGTTTTCTTTCTTCCCGCTCCTCGTTAGAAAGCCACGGCTTTACCTTGTGTCTACCTTTTACAAGATAGAGCAAAGTTTTCCCGTTAGTAAGTTTCTGTTCAACAAACTTACCCCACGTCTTTTCCTGTTGTGTCCTCCGAAGAATGAACGGAGGCAAACCGCGTACAATTAAAGCAAAATTACGTGGGTATCTCATACGTCGTGAACGAAATGCCGAATGCAACTGCTAATCACTTCAAGCACGGGGCCGAAGAACAGTTCAAGATCATCACGGCTAATGCCATCGCAAATAGCTTTGTAAGCCACTTCCGACCACGTAATTCCTGAGCCCTTGCTCGTCTCTGCCGCCAAGTGGCCGGCGGGGCGCTTCATGTTTTGAAACTGCACAAGGCTATTGGTCGAACGGCCTGTAGTAGCTCCGTGGTGATTCAGCATACCCCGGATGCGGTTATCGTTCGGCCCCGCGCAATCGAGCATCGTTTGCACCTTCTTAATTGACACGTAAGCAACTGATTGCTTCATGCGAAGGGCTTGCACTGCTGGACTTTTGCAGCTTGGACACGGAACCCAATAATCAAAAGGCTGTTCCCCGTCAGTCTCATCTATCTCGCCTGCACCATTGCAGATTTTGCATGTCTCTGTTTCATGTTCATCCAGAAATGTCTCAATTGTCTCAGCTTGCAAATTGTCCAAGTGACAGCCCTGGGAATGAAGCCAAGCTAGCAAGACCTTATTTTGAGTATACTCAAATCCAACCAGATTTCGAAATCGTAACCCCACCAGCTCACTTTCCTCATCGATAAGCAATTGGGCGTGGCGCAACGCATCCAAATTGACAGCAACCCCGCGAGCGTTAATCGTTTCATGCAAGGTGTAGTTGGCATTATTAATTGGCTCATCGAAGTAAGAAAGTAGTTTGGTTGCCGACCGTTCCACGATCACATCTGTTTTGCAATACTCGCAGAAATCGTGAAAAGCCTTGGGGTCATCCTGGGGATAAATGCGATGTGCCGGAACAGCGGGTTTCTTCAACGTCGCATCCTTGGCTTTCTGCATCATGCAAAATCGCTTGATAAGTCCTTTCCCCACTTTGTCTTTTACCGTGGTGAGGTTCAACGCGTCCCCAAGCTTCTCTAGGCTCCCGGGCAATGCGGCACGGCGGGCAATGGACATCGCACAACGCCAGCGGGCAAGGTGGGGCGGATTGACACCCCACGTTTTCCACATTAGCGCACTCGAAATAGCTATCTCGAATTGCGCGTTGAATGCATAGACCAGTACCTCAGGATTTTCCAGTGCGTCAAAGCATCGTTCTACATCACCTTGCCAGTCTCCTGTCATCGTCCATATACAAGGTGGCTCATCGTCTATCGCCATTGCTGCACAGAGAATTTCCGTGCTAGGGTCAAATGCGTAGCGATATGCCCCAACGTCGTTTAGGTCTATCTCCGAGAATGTCTCGAAGTCTATGTGGAGACGTTGGGGCATTAATCTCTATTTTGGGGTTATCCGAACTTGTATTGTATGCAACACGTTGCCTGCCTCGTTGTACAGTTCCAGCTTTGCGGATTGTGTAATCAAGGCAGCACTATCAAAACTATCACCTTTTTTCACTGGTCCGAAGTCCTCAATAAAAACTGGATTATACAAAATCAGACACTCCGCATGATCACCATCCCAGCCAGTCCAGGTCAATGGTAACATTGGGTCTTTTAATTTTTCGTTCTTTTTTGGCATAAGACTAGTAGCTATCCAAGTTGCTTGGCGTTCCCGCGCTGCTCCGTCCTGAGCCCCGGCTGCGTCCGCTGTTGCTGGCGATCTGGGCTTGTTCGTTGGCATCGTCCAATGAGGAAAAAGCCTTTGTGGGGTCAATGGTGGTAGCTCCGAAGCTGTCCCCGTCTTTCACGAATTGGACGCACTGCAACTGCGCGTTGATACGCTTGCCCCATCCGTTGTTTTGCACCCACAAGCGGATGATGGCGTTGACGTAGCAACCAGCGTAGATAACCCCGTCTTGTTCGGTGAGCGGGTTAGTGCGACGGTCAACCACACCAGGGCGAACCTTGTTGCTGGCAGAGATAAAGCTAACTCCGTCGCCGTATCCCTCCAAATCGCTTTTTTCGTTGCCGTCGCGCAGGCAATACTTGAGCCATGGGCCACGGGGTTTCTTGAATTCATCCAAGCAAAGCCGGTCGGCTACCCGGTCCATCTGGTCCATGAGAGGACCATGTGTTGTGTTATCCAGCAGGAAAGTTGCGGAGAACTTCGGCTCTTGTTCTTTACCCGCCGAGTCCTTCATCGCGTGGGCGGTGAACAGATGGGGGAAAGAAAGTCTGACTTGCGGCAGAGTGAAGATAGCGGGGTCTTTTTGATTAGGGTCTGACATGTGGTGTTTTGGTTGGTACTGAAACTGTGATTGCTTTATCTGTGTGAATCCTGCCATTTATTTTTGGATAAAGCCGGAAACCCCCTTCAATTTTGTCGAAAAAGTATTCGTTTCCATCTTTTGAAGCGATGGCAAAGTTGTCGCGGGATTGAGTTACTGTGTAGCTGGGGATTGTGTATAGCTCACTTAAACCATACTTAAGATTTATGAAAGTTGCCATAAGTGCCATAATGTCATGCATCTAAGTCTGCGAATTCTTTGGTACCGTAAATCAGCATACTCGTGCGGGGGTCATCCTCAGGAACGATAATAGGCTGTCCTGGTGCTTTGGCAATGAGGTTGAAAACATCTTTGGGGAATCGCCCTTTGCCGAGTAGCTTCTCAACGGCAGCGGGGCCAATTACCTTTTCCTCATATACCTCGTCACGGGTAAGGATGGTTTCTTTGAGCAACAGCTTACCGGCTAGCTGTGGGTCACGCCAATAACGATTGCCGCCGCGTGAGAGTGCCAGCTTGTGACCGGGGATAGCTGTCCCCCGGCTCATGAGTTGCAGGGCATAAGCTTCGCGGTCAGTCAGCCATTTCTTGATTTGGTCGCCGTGTGTCAGGATGGCGGATAACCGCTGTTCTTCGGTCAAAGAAAGGTCGCTCACTTCCTTCATGAGTCCAATAGGTCTAGCCTCGCAAAACCCTTTGGCTGGGCACCATTGGCATGCTTTGGCAGATGGGGCGAATACAATTTTTATATCTGTAGACCACCATTCCCTAATGGAGTCTGCTACCATAGAGATGAATTTGGCTTTCTCTGCAATAACCCCCCAAGTTGTATGCCAAGTATGGTATGGAGCATCCTCAGTGTTGCGGGTGCGTGGCTGATAGATGGTAATCGAGATGGGGAAATCGTCTACCCCTTTTGGGTCGTTTCTGGAATTTAAGACTGCCCACACAACTGACTTGGCGTAAATCGTCGCCTGCAAATTGTTTGTGGGGTCCACAATTATTCCCTCTCCATACTTGTAATCGACAATGTGCAAACTATTCGGATTGATAATGGCAGCGTCTACAATCGCGTTCCGTCCTTCGGCATAGAAGAGCGGTAGCTTTTGCTCTACCAGGATTCTTCCACCTTCTTCGCGTAGTCCTTCAACGAATTCCATGTACTCCCATGCGTGCCAATTCATTTCGGGCTTGACCGGCACAGGGCAGTCTTTAGGATTGACTGGACGGTTTTGCAGCATGGCGGCTGCTACCTCATGCGCGGTTGTACCTTCATCGGCGAACGTCCTATCTTGCTCAGGCAGTTTATCCCAATTGTCGTAAATGTATTTGGGAGACGCAGTGCAGGTAGTCCATCTATCCGCCGATGACGGGTTTAGGTCAATCCTTCGTTGCTTTTTCCAAGTAGCCATTACAGTTCGTCATTATTAAGCTTCAAAATGAGAATGAATAAGCCTAGTGTGGCTACCAGTAGAAATAATCCTGCTCCTCCAAAGAAGAGTGCGAAAGCTAATTGTAATAGTTCGTGTGTAGTCATATTCGTTATTTCCTCATTACAGCCCCCCGGACCTGTCACGTGCGAGAGGCTGTGTATGAAGAGACGGGGGGTTAGTAGTCGAGCGTGGCGAGGTCGTTCTTGAACTCGGCGAGTTTGGCGTCGGGGATGTCCTTCAGCCCGGTCGTGCTGTACTTCGCGATGATCTTCTTGACCTCTTCACCTTTCTGGGCATCAACGTACGGCTTGATGATGGCTTTACGCTTCTCAAGAGCCTGTTCAGGGGTTTCCGCACTTGCGGCGGGTGTGGAGGCAGCCGGCGTTTCAGCTGGCTTAGGTGTATTGGTGCTGCCCGGAGGACGGCCACGGCGCTTTGCCGGTTCGCCTTCTGCGGCTCCACCAGTTGCGGCGGTGGACGCGCCAACCTCATCGGGAGACAGTTCCGCGTTGATTGCTTCAGCGATAGCGGCGAAAATGGCAGCCGCGATAATCCAATGTTTCATAGTGTCTTTGTATTTTGGTTTTGTTGTGTTTTTGCTTCTGGGGGAGAAGGTTGTTAGGCTACTTCTTTTTCTTGAGCAAGGGAAGTCCTGTGTGGGTATTTTCGCTCACTTCGTACCCTTCGGGCAAAGCGTCGAGAGTGTCTTCCTGGGCTTTACTGCCGAAGAAATAAATGGTCATTTCGCGACCACCTTTTAGGTTTACCTTGCGACCGTGCAAGAAATAACCCTTGCCGGTCTTTTTGGATTGTACGGAGTATGGTTGATTAGGCATGTGTGGTTTTTTGTGTTTGGAAAATGGTGCTCCTAGTTGGACTCGAACCAACACTTGACAGATTTTAAGTCTGTTGCCTCTGCCGTTGGGCTATAGGAGCGTAAATGGTTACATCAAGAGCACTTCGATTGCGGCCGCAAAGTCTTTCAGCGGTTGCGCGTCATCGGGAGCGTTGGCGCGAAGGAAGTCAATGACTGCTTGCGCATCCGATTTTTTGACCTTGACCATAATTTCGTCATCGGCGACGGGCAGCTTGCTCGTAATGAGGTCAAGATACTCATCCCTGACAGGTGCGGCAGGAATTAGCTTCTCGTACTGCGCCAAGGTGATTGGTGCATCCTTCTTTTCCGGGATTGCCACGCTGTTCCCCGTCATCTTGTTCCAATTCTTTACCGTCTTTTTCTTCTCAGGCTTTTTCGGCTTGGCTTTCTTGTCCGCTGCCGTGCCCTTGAGCGTCTTGGCTGTCACAGTCTTTTTCTTGGACTTCTTGCCATCTTTGTTTGTGGCAGCCGGTTGCGGGGATGTAGCAGCGTCCAAGAGCGCGTTAACGCCAGCCTCGCCTTGCTTCATCGCGTCTCGTACTGTAGTGCTCGCCACGTCGCCCGAACGGATGAGGTTTTGCAAATCAACCGGGGCATCCGCCAAGATGAGATTATTGGCAACGGTGACGGTCGAAATGCCTAGTTTCTGGGCAATCTGTTGGTCTGTCATCCCGTAACGCTTAAGCCGGAGGAAGCCCAATCCCTGCTCAAGAGGGGTAAGAGGCTTTTGCCCGCTGCCGGTTCCAAGCATGTGCAGGACACGCTCTTGTTCGTTCCCGTTGAACTGGCGAGCCTGCAAACGGTAGCTGGGGACTTCCTCCCGTAGCCGCTTGGCTGCGATCACTCGCCCGTGGCCTTCCACGCAAATCACTTTGCCTGCCGACACCCGCACATCAATCGGAGGGAATGACGCACCTTCCTTCATTGCGAGGTACATCCGTTCCGCGTGGGCTTTGGTAATATCGTCGTTCTCGTAATCCCGAAGATTGAAGTTTGGCTCGAATTCGACAAGCTCCGGGTCAATCGGAAAAATGGAAGTCTTATCAACCCCTTCCGTTTTCCCTCGGAAAAGCTGTTCAAGGGTGGAGGCGGTTACACTGGCGGGTAGGTCTTTCGTACTGGACATGGTATTTGGTTTGTTGGTTGTTTTCTGAAAATGGAGTGCTAAGCGAACGTGTGAAAATGCTTACGTTTGCGCCCCATTCGGCCACGCAACCGGCGAGGTTTCGGAGGTATTTCCACAGTTACCATTCGGTAATCTTGTGGGTTGGTTTTCTTTTCCTGCGCGGAAAGCTCTTGCTTCACCTGACGGTAACGCGGGAGACGGTAGCAGTTATTGGCAATGTTGGGGCTCATGTTTATTTGGGTAGGTAGATTTTGGGTGAGTTGAAGTGACGGAGTGAAAAGGAAAGCCCTTGGATGCGTTGGCGCTTATTGGGTTTGTGGGTGAGGCTGGAAAGCCAGTCGACAATAAAGGACGCCAGGGAATTGATGAGGAACTTCATTTGAAACCTCCGCATTGAGGGCAGTGTGCGTAATCGTGTCGGAATCCGTGTCTACGTTGCCACCAGTTTAGTTCCTTGGTGAGAGCATGGCGGCAAGCAAGAGATAACACAACCTTTCTTCCTTGCTCTTTAACCGAAATGATACGTATTTTCATGACCTGTAAGCGCGGCGGGGGTCGTTGCGGGCTTCCTGTGCCAGATTGTAAGCGGTGGCGAGCAAGTCTAATTCCGCATAATAGATTTCCAGTGTGACCTTTCTCCTGCTGGTAAGGGTCACAATGCCGCCAGGATTGTAATGCTCAGGAGCATACGGAATAGACGGGAAATAACCGCCTTCGGCGTTGACCAGAATAGAGAAGCTGCTGAATGCGGTATGCTCAACAGTGAGCCGGTCAAGTACACTCGCGGTGAAGTCGGCGAAAGTGTTTGTTGCGTATACCCATGCTTCCGCGAGACGGCGGAAAGAGGCATGGAGCTTTTGGTTTCGGACAGAAGACTGGACGTTTATCCGATTGCAGTTGATTGCAAAATGATCCCCGCCACAAATGGAGCAATGGACAGCTTGGCGCGTAGGTTCGGGAAGATTATCTGGGTGCGGAATGAGTGGCACCCGTAGTATCCCTGCACAGTTGATCGTTAAGTGATTCCCCCCGCAAACAGAGCATCGGGGGCATGGAGGAGTTGGGTTCATGAGGTGTGGTGTTTTTAGAGTAAGTTGTGTGATTGTGCAAGAAGAATCTTTTGTGAGATTGGCGGGTATAAAGTCGGCAGTTCGAAACTGTGGCAAAAATTGCACATCTTGTTGTATGGGTTGCGGGATTTCCCGCAGTCCGAGCAGACATAAACACGCCAGATACATTTTGTTTTCATGAGGCGATCAAGATGCACCCTCTTGTGTGAATACGCAAGAGCTTTTTACAAAATAATTTGGCTCCGTGCCCAAAGTGCTCATTTTCAATGAGTTACCACAGCAATTCCATGCACAGATGCACCCGATTATCCCGCAAACGGTCGGCGGCTGTGTCCAAAGCAGCAGTTTCGCTTATCTCCGAGCGAGCCCAAATGTACTGTCGGACACCGCCTAACAAGTGCCGTCCAATTTGCCGCAAACCTTCCTCCCGCAAAATCTGTGCCACTTGCTGAGAAGTTGCGCGAGTAAGTCCTTCCTCCAAGTGGAGAGCATCTAGCACGGTTTTCGCTGATACGATGTCATATTGGAGTAACGGGTAATCTCCCTCCAAGAGCATTCGCCGCACGGCGGCTGTCACGTCCCCCGCTGAGTCATTGACCATCTCAGAGACGTACTTGGTACGGGGTGCGTGTCCATCGGCGCGGAAGTCAGGTGATATTTCCCAATCCATGAGGAAAGACCGAAACGCACCAGGATAAGCCGCGAGCAACCCAAAGAGCTTGTGAAAATATTGCTCCCCCAATGCCATCACCTGCCCTTTTGTTTGCAGCGCAGACTTGACCACGAAGTAACGCCGGTCATTGGGGGTGAGCGCAAGAGCGTCGTGATGATTGGAAAACATGAGGTAATTGGTCTTGTTCTCTACTTCTCGCGAATCCCGATTGCGCTGTTCAATTGGAATGTCGTCATTCGTTATCAGCTTTTTCAGTGTGTTCATGACCGCGTGACGGCTGGCACCACTAGCATAGACTTCCTCCAACACGACCAGTTGTTTGCCAAAGCTCCATTCCGTCCAGCCTTTCTTGATCGTCTCATCCCCAATTGTCCTTACGTGCCCTTTCCCTAGTACCGCTCGCATGACATTTGCCAAATAAGTTTTACCCGCCCCTTCGGCTCCTTGGATGAATGGTGCCCAACGTATTTTGCGGCCGGGGAATTGGACCATGTAAGCCATGAAGTCCAAAAGGGTGCGGATGTACTCCGGTTCGGCAATCAGGTTTGCTAGGTGACGCTGTAGAGCTTCACCAGCCTCTTGCGCGTGCTGGGGGTCAAGTTGCGGGTATGTGGGGGAATACGTGTTGACGTATCGTTTGCCATTGTGGATGAAAAACATTTCCATCGGCTGGCTAGGGTCATAGTCCAAATCATAAACGGTGACGATCTTAAGATGGTTCAACGCAAAATCCGCCGGTTGCACAATCGGCTTGCTCAGCGTGGCGGGTGTAACAGGTATGCCAGCGGATTTGAGCGAATCCTCAGAAGGTAACAGGTGCCGCCCGAACATGGCATTAAGCGAATCCGTGGTAAACTTCTCGCCTGTCCTATGTCGGTAAAATTGCTGAGTTGCACCGATGTAACAAACTCCTTTGGCCCATAGAGGCTCACGGGTTTTCTCTCCTGGCTTTTCCTGGCTCTTTATTTCATCCCTTATCCGCTTCATGTCCTTTCTGATTGCTGTCGCGGAAATGGGGTGAGCAAATCTCTTTTTCGCTGTTGAACAAAGCATGTGTACCAGCACATCCTCTTGTACAGCGGTTAACAGGGGTGTCCCCATTATCTTTTGTATGCCGTGATCCATTAAAGCAAACACACTTTCCGATTGGTCAATCCATTGGACGATCTGATTAAAGCAATTCTCCTTTACCTTTTTGTCATCCCACCCGGCTGCTGATGCGGCACGCAAGAGGCTCCTAATGGTGACAGGTACTCGCCCGATGGGGGTTGGCCGCAAGCTGTTCCAAATAGTTTGCATTTCCTTTTCCCCACCATACTTTGCCCCTGTTTGGCTCCACTCGTCCCAAAGCTCGAATGCCTCATCCTCTTTTGCCGGGGCAAACTGGTGTTTGAGAGCGGCACCTAAGCTAAGCCATTCTGCACGGCTCACGTCAGCGTCAATCGCGTAGAGAGCTTCTTTGGCAATTCCTAGAGAAATCTCAGGTACAGGTGCGCGAAGAAATTCGAGTGCATCTAATCCAGCTTCTCCCGCTACTGAGCGTGTATTGGGTACGTCAAATTCGGGGAACAGCCCTTCCCCAATGTCGTTGACAGTGAACGGCTGCCCATCCAGACACCAAGCAATGAGCGGGTGTTCTTCCTCTGTGCTGTCAGCGAACATGACAGGCAGAAACATCGGCTGTACGCTGACTTTGCTCTCCTTGGTGATCGTGGGAAGCCCTAACAAAGCACCAATTGCCATTGCAGCCCTTGGGTAGCCCGCCAAAGGGATTTTCTCCGCGTCCACAATGATGCGCATGCGGGGTTTCTCCGGCGTGCTAGAGGCTGTCAGGTGTGCCGCGAAGTTGAAGCCAGCCAGCGCGGTGTAAAGGCTGTCGGGGTCTTTGACAAAGGGGGCGGCGGGATAGCGCCCGGTCTCTTGCCACTTACCATTGATTTGCTGCTTCTCCGGGTCAATATCCAGAAAGATGAGATTGCAATGGAGAGCTTCACTATACACCCGTTCGCTAGGTGACTGTTTGAATACAGCCGCAACAAAGAATGGAACTTGTTTGGCTTCATTACGTTTTTTCTCGTCAAGCGCCAGAAAGGCCGCACGGGTCATCCCCAGAGTTGAAGGCATACGGAGAGTGTCTATTACCTCGCGAAAGGTTCGCGCGGCACTAGCTTTAACTGGTCCGGTGACGGATGAACCTTGGAAGTAGCGTGTGGACACTACTTGATGACAACGGTTAGGCGGTGGATTAGCTCTTTCTTAAACTCTTCTGGGGATAGTAGTTTTATTCCCGCTTCATCAAAAGCTACCCGTGCCATCCCAAGATTGTGGATTAGCCACTGGGCTATGGGGGATGAACCATTCCAAATATCCTTTTTGGCTTTTTCTATGGGGTCAATATTCATCTAAATAATTGGTAAGGGGCGGAGAACTAACCGGGGTCATATCAACAATTGAGAATTGCTCTAATGGCGCTTCTAGAGTTATGTTTTCAATTGGCAATTCTGAGGTGCAACCAACGCGGTTAATGCGCCAGATACCGATGAACTGACCACCATTCTTGCCCGCGCAGTTGTACTCGACAAGGGCAATCGAAAACTTCTTTGAGAGCTTGGTGAGAGCTTCAAACAGGTCTTCGGTGGGGATGCGATAATGGGGAATAACCTCTAGCAGTCCATCGCCGATGTCCTGTAGATCGCGGGTGCCGAGAACGCCGGCAATGTAGTTGGCACACTCGAAAAGCGCGCTGTAATAGCCGTAGCCCGCGACAAGGGTTATCGTGGCCCCATGAGACGCAACGCGCTGTAAGCGGTATCCCTGGCGCTTTAGTTCAGTGAGGGAGGGCATGGCTAAAAAGCTATTTTGCCTTTGTACGTTATAACCCACCCGTCTGCGGTGTAATTTGCAATGAGTGTAAGCTCTACCCAATCGGGCGCGGGGCGCCCATATGTACTGGTATTGTGCACGTATTTAGCTTTGAACTGCTGCCCTTCGAGCATCCTGCCTGAATAGGCGGCTTTGAATTCATCTGTAACTCGTAACAGGAATGCAATTGGGATAGCAATTTCGTCCTGTCCTACAACAACGCGTGTAAGCTCAATTTTAGTCTCTGGCTTTGTATTCATTTTGTCTTTAGCAGCACGTCGATTGATACACCCAACGCGGCTGCAATGCGGGTGAGGGTGGATATGCGGGGTTCTTTTTGGCCGCTCTCATAGAGCGAGATTTGTGCACCGGCGTCATCTCCTGCCCACCCGATTTCGTGAGCAAGGGCAAGCTGGGTTTTACCCGCTGCCTCCCTGGCTTGGCGCACGTTGGCACCAACTTGCTTATTGAGGGTTTTGGGTGGAGCGGCAGTGGATTTCATCGGTGCATCATGAGGCTTCTTGCTTACTTAGTCAAGAAGGTTTCTATCCATAGCCTCCTGTCTTAGGTCTTCAAGAATGCTTTCCAAAGATTCAATTCGGGCGCGGCGCTCCTCCAATACGTTAGCCCCTTCCATCATGAGTGAGTTATTCCGCGTGATTGTATCTTGCAATGTGCTTACTGATTTAACCAAGTCAGCTTGCACGGCAAATAGCTTCTTGAACGCTTGGTATTCGCTCCGTGCGCCTTCTAGGGCGTGGTGAGGTTTTGGCTCCTGAGGTAATCCGAGTGCGGTGCATATCTCGGAGTGCTTCATTGACTTGCCAAACACAAAGTAAGCCAGTGAGTGCAGGTCAACCGTTCTGTAGGAGAATGGGAATGGACTGTTGAAGCTCTTTGCGTAGTGCTCTAGAAAGAGGATGTCAAAATGACCGATGTTGTGACCGGCGAGGATCATGCCATTAACTAACAGCTCACTTTCTGTTGCGTGGTGTGTGGCCCATTGGACAAATTGCCAATAAAGCTCATGTGCAAACCGCTTCTGTTTCAATCCAGGAGTAAAATCCCCTCTGGCAATTGGCATATGCTGGTTAATGTTCATCCCGTTGATGTCCATAGCTGTAAGGTCCACAAGGCTATCATGGTAGATAGAGCATTCCCCGTAGAATTCCTGTCCTGTGTTGTAATCCACCGCGCCAAGCGATAGCATGCAATGGCGTTTGGGGTCCAGTCCGGTTGTTTCGATGTCGACGATGATCATAAATTAGGGTTTGTAGTAGCGGCCTTTGCCTTTGATGGGGAGGAACGATGCTTGGTAGCGGGGTTTGCGGCGGGGATAAGTCATTTGACGTAGGATGTAAGGTAGCCGGGGGATTGGTGGGATTGACGGTACGTCAGCGATATTAAAATTGAAGTGTTTGAGCAGTTCCCTAATATCATAGCGAAATGATACTTGATTATGCCAAGGGATGGCACGCAAGCCACCGCATCCGCCACCATCGTATTTCATAATGACAGCTTTTACATAGCCACCAAGGCGGTTTACTACCAAGGGGGTAATTAGCTCCTTATTGTCTCTGTAAATCTGCTCTTTCTGTGCTTCAGTAAGTTGAGGTTTCATGGCATTGATTAGCTAATTACGATGTCAAAGTCAGTGGCGGTGGGGTCAAGGTCAATAGTGTCTTTGGTGTGGCTGTTGCGTTCGCACTCAATCTCATGCTCCGCGAGTGTGCCCAGGAAGTAAACCCTCGCGCCTTTTTCCTTAATGGTGATTTGCATGATGCCGGAGACGATACGGATGCCGTCTACGGCGATGATGGCGACGCTTTTCTCTGTGTTGCCTGTGGTGTCGATCAGTTCAATAGTGGTCATGTTGTGTGGGGTTAGCGGACGATGAGGATGAACAAGGATGAACAACGGCCCAAGGTATACCGTGGTGACGTTGCGATAGCGGATGATGCCGAGTCGTTTGGTTGCGGGTTTGTTGTGGAAGAAAGAGAGCTTCATTGGTTACGAAAGTTTGCCCGTTGCTTTGGCGATGGCTTCATTCATCCTCGCTCGCGCCATTTCGGTCATTGCATGGTTGGTGTCATTGCCGAGAAAGATCAGCGCCGCCAGCAGGTCAGGAGCCGCCGCAATCAACTTGGCGTTGGCTTCATCAACAGATTCGTGGAAAGCGCTGACAATTTCCGCGATACAATATCCTGATGCGTGGATTTCAATACCATATGACCCTTTACGAGTGTCCCACGGTCCCGGTGTATGCCCTGTCTCGCGGGCCGCGTTGTCGTTGGTCGTCGTGTTGCTCATGTTTTTGGTCGCTTCGTTGTTTGTTCTCCAGCGTGATTGCCGGACTACTGCCCCGGTTGCAGTCCCGAAGCAGAGTGTCCAGCGACCAAGCTACACAGCGAAAGAGGGCTTGGCGGATTCCATCCGAACGCGGAGCTTTGACGCCTTGTCCATTTCCTCGCAATGCTCCTCGATGATGTGATGGACCTCCTTGTTAGAGGATGCGGGCGAAACTCCGAGCAAGAGCCTGCCCTCGTGGAAGATTTGAACTCCGAGGCCATCACGGCAGATCATGTGGCCGAGATACACGCGAGGAGTTTTGCAGATGGTGGTGTTTTTCATTTGGTCGCTTGGTTTTTGGTTTCGTCTCGGCGGTGGTCGCTCTGACTTCATGAGAGATAACCCGTCTTGCGTGATTGCACAAGAGAAATTTTTCGCTTTTCTTTGCTCACATGCTTAGACCGTTGATTTTGTGGCACTTACGCGCGAAGAAAATTAGTTGAAAAAGGGATCGTCCATAGTGGGAACACCAGAAATTGGCTCGGGACTGGTCAGATACCCACGCAGTTTGGCTCTCCAGGCTTTCCGCGCCATTCGTTTGCGGTCAATGCCAATTCGCTTGAATGCTTCACAAGCTGTGTTCTTGGTCGTCTGCGCCCCAACCCCCATGATGCCCTGTATCTCTGCCATTGTGTGACCAGCATTGACCAGTTGCAAAAGCTGTAGCTGCTTTGGGGATGGCAGTGACGTAGGGATTTCAATGTGCTTTGCATTTGGTCCTAGGATGTGCTGTCGCACTGCGTTGATGTCTGTTGGCTCAATCCCTTTCTGGCGGATGCGCCGCATGTGGAGGTACAGAGCATTGGTGGATACCTCGAATTGGGTGGCAATCTCCGCGTACGTCATTCCACGGGCAAGGGCGTTTAGAATGTTGGATTGAGTGAGCTTTTTTATGTGCGGCATGGGGGTGTTGTACTAGGTCAAAAACATTCTGTCAAGCCTGCCTAGTACGTTGCCAAAGTTCAGAAGTTTATAGGTCAATCACGTTATTGACTCAATAGTTCATCAATTAGGGTATTAAAGTTGTTCAGGTCAATCTGTCAATAATTTTACTAAGATAGATTGAATTCGTGCTGACCTTACCATGTCTTGACCTAGATGCACATTGTGAACTATTGAGTCAATAACGTGATTGACCTATAAACTTCTCACCGTTGACCTATACACTAGGTACTTCTTTTTTAGCTGTTTTTACTCTGTAGCTTGACAGATTTATACATTACTCTGACTAGATGTCAAATTTCAAAAGCTGTTTCGTTAGAAAAGGAAGAATGTTATGATGATAATAATTTTACTAAATTTCAAAAGTTCCATACCGCCAGCAAGTGGGTTTTGGTCTTGGCACGTGGCAGCGTACTGTAAAAACCTGTCAAAGGGCTTGACATGGTAGACAGATTTGGGGTAAACACATCCCATGTTTCTATCTCAAGGTCATGCTGAAGACTTGGTGCTGTGGCATCGCTACAACTATTATGTGTGGGGATGTGGGCTCATCACAGATGTGGAGTATGACACGCTAGAACGCGCGGTGCGTGCCCAATGGAGTGTGAGCGTGTGTGACACTGTGGGAAGTAGCGATGTGTGGAGCTATCCTGGCTACGTGAGAGACAGGCGTAGACCTACGGAGCATGAAAGGAGCTTGCGTGATCGCGCAATAGCTGATAGATGGATGGAGAATCTATGAAGACACGACGAGACATTAACGCAGAAGAGCTTGCGGACTTAATTGGTCCAGTGAGCACTAGGGCGAATCGTATCAAGATCATTACCAAATGGCTTGAGCCTACACCTGCTGCATTGCGGATGAAGCGCATGCGTGAAAAGCGCAATAAAGGAGAAGGAGCATGAAGACGCATTACTGGCTGCCTTGGGATGGCTCAACTCCTCCAACAATGGGAACTTACATTATGATAATGGGAGTAATCCCAATGGTGGTAGCTGGTAGCAAACCGGATGCGTTATTGCTTGTGCCAGTAGAGAATTGGGAGATCCGTCCATAAATGAATCTAAAGTGTCTCAATAATGAGAACATTCTCACAAATGAGAAGAGATAAAGGGGCATTGATTACCCCCACTAAGGAATCTCTTCCCAGATAATGATTTTTTGCCTAATGGGTCGCATCGAACCTTTCCTGCTACATATAAAAATAATTCCTATAGAAAGCATTAAAGATTTTTCCATTTGATCGCGTCACCCCCAATTAAGAGAAAACCCGGTAGACCTTCCAAGGTTAAACAGCCTGACTCAGATAATCCGCTGGATTACTTACCGCGCAGTTACCCAAGCATCAAGGTGGCTGCTAAAGTTTTGGGAATAGACATCGTGCACCTACGGGAAGCACGCCAAAAAGGTTGCAACGCATTTGAAGGAAGTGGAGCAGTCCACCGCGAAAGAATTATTGCTTGGTTCCAAAAGCATCCCCCAGAAACAACACCACAAACCCCCACTCCGGCACCAGACGCAAACAGTTTGGAGGACGACACTTTTGAAGACAATTACGACATCCCCGAAGAAGCTGGTGGGGTTGGCCAAACCCTCAAAAGCCTACAGGCCGATGAACGGAGGCTCAAGAAGCGACTAGACCAGTTGGAGGCAGCAAAGCACCTGCACAAGTCAGAAAAAGCCGAACTAGTCAAGGAGGCGCGTAGGTCTTGGCTCAGCGTATCTAAAACACTTTTGCAGTATGACATTAAGGTGTCTATCGCCAAGCGGGAGAGCGGGGAATTAATTCCCCTCGCTGATGCGGTGAAAGGGGTCCACGCCCTCCTGGCATGGCACACCGTAGGCGTGTCAGATGCTCTGCGCAATGTCATCCCAGAGCTAGAGGGAAAGAACAAATACGAGATAGCCACAACCCTTGATCCGGCCTTGCGTTCATCCATCTACCGCACGTTCAAGATGGGGGTCAAGCTAGGCAAAATCCCCGATTGGATGGGACGAACAGCCGCTGAATTCGTGAAGGACGAAAAGCCTTTGACCTTGGAAGCACCGAAACCCACAAACTATTTGGATGAATACTAGCCTTTCCAATGCAGCAAATAGAAAGGTTCGCTTTCTAGGGTCCACCATTTATGATGTGATGGACTTCTTGAGCATTGATGTAAAGCGCATTACCAAGCGTTCTTTCTGGATTGCGAATGAACATGAGCTTGACGGTATTTACAAGGAGTTCTCCAGTAGAATCAAAGAAGGTTTTCGCAAGTTGCATCCCGATACAGGCGGGGACGGTTATGCTTTTGGGAAGTTCAGGGAAGCCAGTAAGAAGGTAGAAGCCGCCTTTAAGAAAAAAGGGTTTGGCGGGGACGGCTTCCTTGAGCATTATATTAAAAAGCAGGAAGCTTTTGAGGCAAAGGCTAAAGCGCGAATAAACGGCCCAATCTTCAGAGAGTATTCCGACGAGGATGAAATTGACTTATCCCTATGGAAGATTGGTACGTATGATCGCATTGTGGAGTTTGCCACACCTGATAAAGACAAGGAGCCCGTCTACGGGGTACCTATCTCTAGACATCCACCCTGCTTTACTTTTTCAGAATGACACACATCTACGGCACCGGCACAGTTCGGCGATCACCCTTGCTGGACTTTATGGAGGAACATTATGAGCTTCTCCCGCCTGCCCCTATTACAGGGCCATTCCGCATTGAGAACAGCCCGTGGGCGGCTGAACCTATGCACGCGATGTGTGACCCCTCCATACGCGAGGTAACGACACAGTGGGCAGCCCAGGGAGGAAAGAATCTGCTCTCTGAAGGGTACATCGCTTATTGCGTGCTCCACAACCCAGGCAATGTCCTTTTCTATGGACAGACGGATGATGACGCGGAAATGTTCGCTACCTCCCGCGCGCTTAAACGGATTAAGTCTATACCCCTGTTATCCAGCATTTGGCCCGACACCAAAGGAGCAAACAAAAACAATCAGGTACATCTGGGACACATGGTGCTGGAGTTCTTGGGGATTAATCCAAGTAACGCACGGGGTAAATCCGCCCCAATCGTTATTTCAGACGAAAAGCATTTGAAGATATGGAAGGGCATGGGGGAGATTGTTAGAGAACGCGGTTCAGCTTTCTGGGATGCCAAGTTTCTAAATATCAGCACAGCGGGGGAGGAAGGGAGCGAGATTGATTTGGATTTTCTCCGGGGGTCACAAGAAGACTGGCACCTAGGCTGTCCCGCGTGTGAGAGACTGGTGCAACTTGTTTGGTCACAGGAGGTACAGACAATCGTGTGGCAGTCTGTTGACGCACCCGATGGCACAAGGAATATGCGGGAAATGCGTAAAACAGTTCGGTTCCAATGTCCTTTCCCTGATTGCAAATGCGAGGAGCGGGATAGCACTCCGCTCAGACTGGAAATGAACCGGCTAGGCGGGTACGTGGTCGGCAATGCAAATGCCTCAGAAGACCATCGTTCTTTCCACGTCTCCCAGATTGCTTACCCGTGGCGTTCATGGGAAGCATTAATGGAGAAGTGGATTAAAGCCAACGATCAGGCAAGGACCGGAGATTTATCCAATCTAAAGACGTTCATAATTGAGAACATGGGGCATACATGGCAACGGCGCGTCTCTAATTCCAGTACAGCTAAAGTCACAGGCGATTACATGATTGTGGACATGGAATTTTTCTGGGAACTGGAAAAGGACCGATTTGCCACTGTAGACGTACAGGAACGCGGGGGAAGGCATTATTGGGTCGTTGTCCGCGCTTGGGCCGGCGGCGGGGCATCCAGACTCATCAATGCCTATCGCTGTGAATCGTGGGACGAGGTAAAGCGACGTATCGAGGAAAACGAAGTAAAGCCCAAACGGGTTGGGGTTGACAGCCGACACGCGACAGAAGAGGTAAAGGAAATGTGTGCTACAGAAGGGTGGCACTACATGGTGGCAGACGCTACCCGCGAAGAATACGAATGGCGGAAGCCCGGTACAGCTAAGGTCTTGCTCCCTTACAAGCGGTCAAGCTGGTACAAGGCATTCACCGATGGTAGGAAAGGGGTATATGCCCACGGAATCATTTTCAGCAAGGAATGGGTCCGGGGGGTATTGGCGAACCGCATTAACGGCCAAGGAACCGAATGGGGATTACCTTCAGACGTGGGTAATCTTATTTGGCGCGGTACGGCCAAGATCGAAAGCTCTTACATGGCGCAGCTTGCTTCCTGGGTAGAAAAAGAAGTTGAAGACAAAAAGACAATGGAGAAAAAGCTCCAATGGGTCATGATTAACACTGATGACCACATTAGAGCTTGTGAAGAGATGCAGCTAGTCCTCGCGGCGCTACAAGGGTTTTTCCCTAGCGAGCTTACGAGGAAAGCTAATTGAAGAAAGGATCAGTACGAGTTAAATTCATCTTCAGAAACGATGCAGTAACTCACAAGCTGTGAGCTACCCCTAGCATGGTTTCTCTGTGCGGCTTGTGCGGCAGAGATGGTGCCAAACCAACGAATAATGGCAGGTGAAGATGGAAATGTAATAATAAGAGCAAAGTTTTTCATGAGACAATCAAGATGCACCCGCTTATGTGATAGCACAAGAAAAAGTTTCAACTTTTTTCGCTCGCCCCAAGGCAACTTCCGTGCCACACTCTCTGATTTCAATGAGCCAAACAACCGTTGATACCTCTTACCGTTCAATGTCCATTGGGGCACTTGAGGCTCTCCGAACGTCTTTTCTTACTCAGCTAAAAGCGGTTGAGGGGGTAGGTCAAAGCCATTCCATGAGCGGGAGGCAAACTACTTTGCCCGAAATTGACAAGCTGACAAGGAGCCTCGCTAACGTGGAATCGGCTCTTGAGTGGAAACGGAATGCAGCGAACGCGGGGAACAACGGATACGCTCGCCGGTTTGCATCGTTCAACAATTGCGGTGGACAGGATTACTACCAATACTAAATGAAAGCCCCCACAATTAGTTTTGGCACCAAGTTCCAGCAGGTCCTGGATAGCGCAATCGGGACTTTCGCGCCGAGTGTTCAACTTGCCCGCATGCAAAGCCGGGTAAAGGTCGCACAGTTGCACCAATATGCTTCCGCTGACACAAAGCGTTCCCGCAATCCGCCGAAGTCTCTGCGCAATCCTGACAGTTTGTCTGGGCAGTACGATAGCCTCATTATGCAGAGGCGTGCACAGGACCAGGGGAGAGACAATGCCTTTATTGACCACCTTACAAACCAGTATCGCATCTATGCTCTGGGGGATATTCAGTACATCCCGCAAACGGGAGATTTGAAAGCGGATGAAGCTTATCGGGCATACTGGCCTGACTGGATGGAAAATTGCGATTCCCAGGGTCGATTCCACTTTATTGACATGATCCAACTTAGTTTGGGTGGTGTATTTTCAAACGGAAGACATGGGTTGATTCACCACCACAATGATGATGGGACTTTTCAGTTGCAGCCCATCATGGGATACAACATCGGGAACCCGCGCACGGTTTACACCAACCCGAATAATATTCAGGGTATCCGTCTTGCCCCAGATGGCAGCGTTATAGGGTTTGACCTGTATAAATTGACCATTTCAGGGATGGTGCAGTTTGTGGAAACGGTGCCAGCTTCGATCTTTTCCTGTTTAAATCCGGTTCAGTCAACGGACGAATACAGCGCAAAAACCCCTCTGCATGCGGTCTTAAACGACGCGCACGACATGAAAGAGGTTGAAGCGGCTTGGATGGACAAGATTAAGTGGGCAGCATTCAAAACGGCGGTCTTCAACACCCCAAATGGTTCCGCACCTGATGGCGACCCTAACGCGCAAGGGCTAGACGGCCCTGTAGGACTCTCCATTGCTAACGGGCGCATTCGTCACCAGCTACCCGGAGAGGAGCTACATGGTGAGGAAGGGTTTAACGTGGAGATGCTGAAGAATGAAAACCCGTCTAACAACGAATCCGAATTTCTGCTCACCAAGCTCGCACAAATTGCTATGGCTCTTTGCCTCCCCCTCCCCTTTGTATGGGTTATGGTGGGACTCCCTGGCACGTATACGCGGCTTATCAGCCGTCAAGCGCAGAGGGCTTTCCAGCACGGCCCGTACGGTCAAAAGTGGTTGGAACGGGTTGCGTTGAACAAAATCAAGCGGAAAGCCCTCATTTCTGGCATCAATCGAGGGGTTATCCCGTGGACAAAGAATTGGGACAAAGGTATTTTCATGTACCCCGCGCACCCCACCACGGATACGGGGGATGACAGCAAAGCTAATTTGGATGAGAATCGGCAGGGCATTACTTCGATGGCGACAATCACGGCGGAAGAAGGTCGATACTGGAAAGACGTTGACATGCAACTCGGCGATGAAGCGGAAAATAAAATCCGCATTGCCGTGGAGAAGGCTAAGAGCTTGTCTGCTTCCTCTGGAATTGAAATTACATGGACGGATGTTATGCCTTTCATTCAATCTATGTCGGCTAATCCACCCCCACCCGCTCAACAGGAATCCGAATCCACCAACTAGTTTTTACACTTCGCATTTTTATGCCACTCATCTACGCAGAAATTGACACTCCGCTAACCTTTACCCGGTTCCAAGCTCTCCCCGACAGCGCAAAGCCGGGTTACTATCCGGGCGTACTCGTCATCCAGAAAGGACCAGCAAAGGGTCACTATGCTGTAAAGGACGGCGCGCGGGTGGTGAATTACCAGCCAGGGAATCCAGATCATGCCAAGTTGCAGAAGTACCAAATCGTTATCGCAGATGAAACGCTTGACGATGTGGTGAAATGCGGCTTGGAGAACGGCAACACCAAGTGCAAGCTGGATCACGGATGCACCGTGCGGGACATTGTCGGTGATTACATGGGGTTTACTCGTCAAGGCGATGAAGTTCGCGCGGGGCTAACCTTGATGGATAATTCCCCGCATCGTCCGTATGTAGACGAGCTATTTAAGAAATTCTCCAAAAAGATCGGAAATTCAATTGACTTTGATTACAGCTATGAAATAAGTGGTGACGTTGCGGTTGCGCGTTGTCATGTGCTGAACAGTGTAGATATTGTTGATGCACCGGCAGCAACCAAAAGCTTATTCAACGAAAATCCAAACCAACCAACGCACATGCCACTCGACGCTAACGACCTGAAGACCATTGGGGAATTGCTGGACACCAAATTCGGTGCCATCAGGACCGAAATTGACACCAAGTTCTCTACTCTCTCAAAGAAATTTGAGGAAGGTGAAGAGTCCGATGAGGAGAAAAAGAAGAAAAAGGAGAAGGACGAGGATAAAGACAGCGAAAAAATGGCAGCTAAGTTTGCTGAAATCGCTGACAAAGCTGCCCTCGCGGCGGTTGAAAAGGCTTTCCCCAAGGCTCAGCGCGAGCAATTCGCCAAGATTGGGCATCAAGGTGAAACCCCCATGCAAGCTCTTGTGAAGACATATCTTGCAGCAGGTGCGAAGAGTGAAGGAATCGCGTTGCAGCGCATTTCCCGCGATCACCCGGACATCTACAACGCTCATATGCGTTCGGGCGGTACGCTCTAATCGTTAGCCAACCAAAAACCGCACAGCTAAAACACTTTTATGGCTACCGTCGCAACCACCATTATCCCGCTGCAAGTAACCGTCCTGGTGACGGCTGTTGACGTTGCGCGGGGAACTCGTCTTACATTCAACGGAACTGCTTACGCGGCTTCCGCAATTGGCGTCCGTGGGGACGTTATCGCCCTCATCGACATTCCCGCTAGCACTCGCGGGCTTGCTGCCCCGATTAATGCGGGCGGTTCTCTCCCCGTGATTGCCGGTGAGGCTTCTTGTGATGCTGGCGATGCCGCTTACAGCATGGCGGCTGGTCTTACTGGCGTGACCACCACCAACGCTGTCCTCATGGGCAAATGGCTGCAAACGACTGCCAGCGGTGCCCTTGGCGTTATTGAGCTTGGCCCTATCGCCTAACCCCGCCGCGAGTTTAATACCAAACCAACCCACAAACTAATTTACCATGCCAGCCTATTCTAACGCAACACAGCGTCCCCGGCAGGAACTTTCCGCCATCATCCAAGAAGGCCAGGGAGTCAACAAAAACAACATCCATGCGCAGATTTTGCCCGCCATGCCGGTCAATAAGCGCAATGTGCACATCGTGAAAGCGAAGGTTGCCAATGCGCAACTTTTGCGGATTCTCGATGATTATTTCCTCACTGCTCCGGGTGCGAACGTTGAGCGTATGACCATGACGCTTAATGATGATTCGTTCAGCGTGGCGATTCGCAAGCGCGAAGTGCAAGTGCCGGATGAAGTCGAAATGGATTATGCTGATTATCTCAGCATTGAAAGTCTCGCGGCTATGACCGCAGCAGAAAATCTGGAGCTTACAACGGAGTATCTCACCGCCCTTGCCATCCAGAATGCCACCACGTTCGGTGCAGGCACCAACTCAATTGTCGCTTACACTTCCGCCAACCTTGCTACGATTAACTTCTTCGCCGATGTGGTTGCGGCCACGGAACGGGGTTATGACAAGTCGGAAATTTACAACACGGTGGTTGTTTCCCGACAGGTTTACAACCTCATCCGCCAATCGACTTTGCTGAAAACTTATGTCATTGGCACGCTTGGTGCGGGTGCGGAAGTGAACGGAGCAAACATCGTAAAGGCGTTTGCCGACATCGGAATTACCAAGTTCCTGATTGGCACCAGCATTTACAACACTGCCGCCGATGGCGCAACGCCGGTCAACTCCCGCATTTGGAATAACACTTACGCTTGGGTTGGAAATACGGAAGACAGCGCACTGTCCAGCGAAGCGGGTATCTCCACCATCGCGGGTGTTGGTGTCAACGCGTATTGGGATTCCTTCACCCCGGACAACGGTTATGGGGTGCAGACTTACCGCGAGGAACGGACGCAGAGCAACATCGTGCGTGGAGTGACCAGCAAAGCCCCGTACATCGCCAATGCGAACAAAGGCACGCTGATTACTACTCAGTACGCTTAATCCGAGCGCAACAGAAAACCAACTGAACAAATAAAATGGCTACATCGAAATATGCCAAGCTGAACAAGGAAGACCTTGTAAAGCTCATCAAAGACCGGCGCGGCGCGGGACGTGTCATCAAAGCAGACATGCGCGCGGGGGAAGATATTCTCGCGGCTGCCCTGGACGCTGACGATATGGAGAATGGCGACTTTGACCCCAAAGCGAAAAAGCCCGACCCCACCGTTGCCCCTGAGGGCGCAGAAGAGTTGACCCAAAAGGAGCTGTCCCACGGTGCGGCTGCCCGCGCCGATGGGGTTGTTACGCGTGAAGTCCCTGAGGATTTGCACGAATACAGCGGACAGTACCGATATCTTCCGACCGGGGAAATCTTCGGTCTGAAAGTTCTAAACTCCGCTGACGTTCGCGCCAACCGCACACACCACGCGAAAAGCCCGCTCAAGTTTTGGGACGGGACGGCGGAAGAGTTTCGCGCGCAGTTCGACAAGATTACTGGATAAGCAAAGACCTTTTCATGAGGCTCCCGTATTGGTCATTGACTGGTGCGGGAGTTTTTG
>Ga0247777_1000050_pt1 | contig 47246 bp, 51 predicted proteins | sample UWRJL154409C5_FD_179937 | JGI IMG/M metagenome (GOLD analysis project Ga0247777, IMG submission 179937) | Plant litter microbial communities from Arlington Agricultural Research Station in Wisconsin, United States - UWRJ-L154-409C-5 | ecosystem: Environmental > Terrestrial > Plant litter >... | reverse complement strand
CGTAGGTCAGTGGTTCGAATCCACTGGGGCGCGCTGATAAAACTGGTGGGATTGATTGAAGATCGTCGGGGTCGAGTGAGGATGCTGTTGGTGCGTCCTCCGACTCTTGCAGCAAGGATGCAGCAAAGGCTCTCCTCACTTGATGTACTGTACTGGCGTTCTCTCGTTGCGCTCTCGCGGCGGGGCAAGGTGCCAAATGTCGCACTCAGTCACCTGGCAGTCAGGGTGCTGCTCTTCCTGCTCGGGCAGCGCCCGGGGTACTTCGCACACCAGAAGGTCATTGCCGACGCCGTTGAGTCCAACTTGACCTCGGTCCGGAAGGCGCTGTTCGAGCTGCGCGACGCCGGCTTTGTCTCTTGGAATCTGATCCCGCCACATCACCCGCTGCCCACAGGCAAGTACACCCGTACCAACGTCAATCAGTACTTCGTTGAAGCAGAAGCGCTCCAGCACGCCCTGGGCGGAGACGAGGCCGCCGGTCCGTCGAGAACGGTGGCGCCGACGCATCCGAATTCGAGTGCATCTACTGGTACGGATCCTAAATTTGAACATGATCCCCCCCTACCCCCCAGCGACCGCTTGAGGCCTCCGCCCGAAGGGCACTCGAGCAAGGGGGAGATTCGATTTTCTGAATTCCGCGGAGCGAGACCAGCACTAGGGCAACCGAACGCCGTGGTCCGCCTGCGTCGCGCCGATCACGGCCACGCGCCAGCGGTGGCACCAGAGCTGGAAAAAGTCCTAGCGGCGTGGCGCACCTTGGACCTCGGCGAACCTGACGATCGGTCAGTGCGGGCGCTGAGAAATCGGCACGCGGAGGGCGCGACCAGCGAACAACTCGCGGCGGCCGTCGAAGGAGCGAGACACGACGAATGGCTGCGGCAAGGTCGTGCGAAGTCCCCCTTCGCGGTGGTCTTCGCGTCACTCGCGAGCGTCGATCGCTTCGCCGACGCCGGCCGAGAGCACGCACGAAGAGCTGAAGCTGCCGCCCGTCAGCGAGCAGCCGAACGACGCGCAACGCTTGCTCGATTTGACGACGCTACGGCGCTGAGCCCGGCCGAGAACGCGGAACTTGCAGCGCTCGCCTTGCGAACCGTGCTCGGCGCCCGTGCGGATACCTGCCTACACAGATCGCCCTTTCGCTGCCTACCGCGCCCCCAAATCAGCTCTAACTATCCGGCTATACAGGCCAGCAATGTCCCCTGCCCGTCGCAATTTCCCCAGCCACCATCGGCCGTCCGCGCGAGATACCTTGCATCAAGTCCGCAGCAGAAATACAAGTTATCCAGACTCCGAAGCGACCGGATCCCATGGTCCCGATGGTTTTGAAAGAACGAGATCTCGTTTGGAATCGCGCTGCACTGGCGTCTGTCGGCAAGACTCCTCGCAAAGGCGATCGCGCCCTGGCCGACTTGCTGCGCGCGCACGGTATGGTGATGAATGGGGGCGTTGATCATCTGCTCGAAGTTCTATCAACGGCAGAACTTCAGGCCGCGGCGCGCGGATATCGTTTCTTTGGCTTTAACGATGTCGCGTCGGTTCTGGCTACTGTCATGGCGTCACGCGGAGGCGATTTGGACGAGGCCACGCGTCGCTACAGCTTCTTGGTGCCAACCGACGGGGTCATCGTGGAGCGATTTCATGCTGTCCTTGAATCGTCGCCAGACACCTTCGCTCCCGCTGAGAATCTCGCGTGTCCCGCGTGCGGATTTCTCACCGTCCCCGATCGGGTATATGGCTCGTACAACATCTGTGAGGTTTGCGGGTGGGAGGACGACGGCGTCCAGCTGGCGAATCCAGCGTGTGAGGGTGGCGCGAACGCAGTGTCTCTCGTTCACGCACAAGCCGAAGCGCTTCGGTCCTTTCCGGTGAGCGTTTTTGGGCACAGAGAAGTCGGCAGGTCGCCTTCGTGGCGCCCCTTGACCGAGGAAGAGGTCGCGCGTGCCAACCGTGAGCGCCTCGAGAAGCACTGGCTGAACCACGCTGTAGTCTCAGTCGGCGAATGCTATTGGATGCAGCGAGGCGACCAATCCGACGACGCTGAATCCGACTGCTAGATAACCTGGCATTTCAGCTGACGGGCTTGTCGCTCACCCTTCGGCTTCGCTCTGGCGCCCGCAGCTGAACGCCGGTACGTTGGCCAGATGCCGGGGCCAAATGCTGACAGCCCGCAGCCCTTCGATGTCAGCGCTCAGAAACCATGTCGTACTCCATCAAGCGTGCAACCCTGATCGCGGATCAGCTTGAGCGTCTGGCAACGCAGAACGCTCATCAGCTCGCGGGGCAATTCGGCAATCTGGATTTCTGGATTTCTGAGGCGGTCGGGGCCATTCGCGTGATCAACGAGTATCCGGAAAGATTTCGTTCCCTACGCGATGGACAGGTCGCTTGGGTCAAAGCGCACAAGACCAAGGTTGCCGGTTACTGCCCGATCTGCAGTGGCCCCTGTGAATTCGGTCCACAGACGCCGCAACCGCCACTCCGAATCCCGGCGGAGGACCTCGCTGAAGCCCGCGTCGCCGTACAACGTGCAGGCCGCGCCTACCTCCTGCGGCTGCATCGCGCCCATTTGGTGGAGAAGGATGCAGTGCGGCGCGCTTGTGATCAGCTGGACATTGGCGTCGAAGAGGAGGACTTCGTTCGGGCCGTATGAGTGCGGGGCGTGCGCGAAACCGCGAAGCACTGGCCAACTCCGGCGTGCAGCAGACGAAACCTCGCTGCGCTCGGCTTCGCAGCCGAAGCCTGGTACGCTGGGCAGACGAGAATCAATGTCGGAGGACCTGCAGCGCGCACTGGATGCCGCACGTGGTGAGCTGGCCGCTGCCGCGAAGGCGCTCGCCCCGAAGCACAAGGGCGGCGAGTGGGAACGATTTCGCACCGCGCAGGACCGCTGCATTGCGCTGGAGCGGGACTTGGCGCGCAGCGTTGGCGACGAATGCGCGGTGGACGTCAGCTGGCCAGCACCGTGGGACGTCGGCGCGCCGCTTCCACACGTCATTGCTTCAGGCTTGAGGACCTTCGTCATCTACCAGCAGCGGGAGCGGGACCCCGGCTGGGACGGCTCCTACGCGACAATGGTTGACCCTGCAGTCCCGGAACAGCGGCTGATTGCCGTTGTAGAATTCCAACGCTGCCTCGTTCACAAGTTTGGGTCTCCGAACGACGAAGCCCTTGAGGGTCATCGTTTGCACGGTCGCGGCCTTGTCCCATACCGTGCTCACACGGTCGAACGCTCGCGCTGGCTTGTCGAGCAGGAACGCATGAACCGCGTGCACCCTCAGCATCGTCCAGAGGCGTTCCGAGACTTCGTGCACTATGTCCTCGCTTTCCACGACGAGACCTTCGAATGCTTGGCTAAGGGTTACGCGCTCCGCGAGTCACTCTAAACGTTCGCCGAGGCGCTGCAACGCTGCGCTCAGGATGCCCTCGCCCATAACGGGCAGACATGACGGAGCGTTCAGCAACGCTAGTTCACGAACTGTGGGAGGAGGCGGACGGCCTCACCATGGTCTGCGAAGCCGGACCGGGCGGTGACGAGGCGCGGGCGTTGTTGGGACCAGCTGCTCGACTCGCGTGGGTGTTCGAGGGGCACAGCCATTTTGATACCATGACACGGTACTACGACCGCATGGACTGGGGACCGTACAGCACAGATCAGGCTTGCGACTTCGATCAGTATCCGATCGATCGGATATTCGAGCAGCGGACCGCGCTCGCGAAGGAGATCGGTAACCGAGACGTGATCGCAACGAGTCGCGCGGCGCGAGCCTGGCAGACTGCGGCCGCTGACCTCGGCATTCGACTGGAATCACCCTTTGAACTCCAACACAACGGGACGACCTACTGGTGTGCCGCCTTGCTGCCTGACTTTGGCGGACCGAAAGGCGCAATTATCGCCTGTAGACACGCTCACGACGAGATCTTCGACGTTGCCTCGGAACTTGGATTCTACGCTTCAGGACTCAGCCCGTACCATTATGAACTCTACGAGCGCGACAGCTTCTCGGAGACGCTGAACGACTGGGGGTGGTTCGGCGATCCTTCCGCGGCGCCGGCTTGGTTCTCGGGCGCCCATGGTCGGCATGGCGGAGTTGGCTAAACTGTCCAACAAGGCGTGGCAACAGACGGCTTGTCGCGCTGGCTGCGCCGTCGCTCTGGCGCCCCCAACTCGACACGAGTACCTTTGGGCAGGCGAACGCCTCACGTTGCCGAGGAACGCCAATGGAAGGTAGTCGACGTTCAGTGCGCATCGCCCTGCCGAAGCTCTCGAAGGAACCCGATGGCGCACATCCGTATCCGTTTCGGATCGGGATGCAGACGCTCGAATTCCTGCAGGCTTCGCTCTTTCACGCTTCGTTCGTGGACATCGCGACGGGAAAGCTTGTGCGACAACCTGGCGGTCTTGAACAAGTTGAAGAGGAATACCTACTCACCCTGGGCTCCAAACAGACTTACGACGAGGCATGGGGCTACCTGAGGAAGTACCAAGCGGTCTTCCAGGATGCCCCGCTACAATCGGTTCTGATTGCGCTCAACAGCCATTGGGACTGGTACCTCCGTGCACTTCGCGAGTTCCTTGTCTTTTCGCGGTCGTCGCTCTCGTTGCCTCGGCTACCAGAAGTTGACGAGAAGAAGCTCGCCCGAGTCGATCAGCTCCCGATGCCTGAGCAGCTTGATGTCCTCGTTCGGATCCTTGCCGTCGACCTCGCGCTATCTGACGTCGACACCCAAGAGGCGCACGAGATGACGCTGGTCAGGAATCTCGGGCTTCACAACCGGTGGGAGGTCGACGGACGATACCTTCAGAGAACGTCTCGAGTTGGCTATGAGCTTGGTGAGCTACGGCTTGTCGAGAGTGAAGAGCTTCAGCGTTGGCACGGGCTCTTGATGCATCTAGTGAACCGAACTGCAGGCAAGATCGCGCGGGACTACTCTGCTGCGCCCAGATATCCAGCGTAAGGGGACTATCCCAATGTCAACGTTCAAGCGCAGCTTTCAAGCAGGATCCGGCGGGGAGTTCCCAACGAACTGTTCACTCAAGCCGGACGGCGTGTACGTGCTTCAACAAGCTCAGCCTACTGCAGGGGCGTTCCCCGATCGCACCCAGTTGATCGCGTGGATACGGAACTGCGTGCTAGGTGACCTGCGCACTCTAAGGGTCGGGATCTCAGTCTATCTCGCTGACGAGCGACGTTTTGGCGCGGCAGGGCTAGCGGGCGCAAATTTCCTCCTGGCCGCAGGCTGCAGCACGGCGCTCGAATACCTCGCCCGGATTTTCAAAGGGGATCTGAACTCGGTCGAGAACGTGCGGAGCTACGCTCAAGCTTTCCTGACTCCTCGATACGCTGAGGTGGCCGACCTATTGCAGCGCGTCCTGCGGAACGGGTTGATTCATGGCTCTTGGCCAAAGACATTCTGTCTTGAGTCAGACCCGAGTACACGCATCACGGTCGGCATAGGCGTTCGTCCCGAAGATCCTCACCTCGCACCTGTGCCAGGCTGGCCGGGATACTCGTTCGGCATCAACGCGGTTCGCTTCCTCGAAGACCTCGAGAGTTCCGTGAACGAAGGGTTCGCCCCGTGGATCGCCGAGTGCACAGACAATTCCGTATTGGAGCGCGGTGCTCCGGGCCTCCTCGTCGTTTCCGACGATGACGCTGCGCGGAAGCAGGTTCAACGGATTGTGCAATGGAACGACGAATCGCGGACCTCTGGCTAACTTTGCGTTGCAGGACTTGTTGCTCGCCTACTGCTCGCTCTGGCGCCCGTAGCTGAACGCCGGTACGCTAGGCGGACTTCTGCATGGTCGCTGTTGACGTTGACTCTTCGTGGCCGCCGGATGCTCTTCGGAATTCCCTTGAGAATCTCAGCGCGGACTTTCACTCGCGGATCCTGCCGGGGCTCCGCGGTGTGCTTCCCCAATCAGTTTGGCACTACACAAGCGCTTCGGGCGCGCACGGGATTCTGTCGTCGCGTCGACTGTGGCTGACCAGCAGCCTGTCTGCTGGGGATCGACAGGAGGTTCATTGGGGAAACGCTTTGGTTTGCGCTGCTGCGCTGCGACTAGACGAGGAGCTCGGCGGCCATCCAGCGCTGGACGCTCTCTTGAACGACCACAGGGCAAGCTTGTTCCTCAATGAGCCCGAAATCTTCCTAGCTTGCTTCACGGACGCGCACGATGACGAACGCCAATGGCACGCCCGTTCGACGGATGGCGCCGCCTTAGTTGTTGATTCGCAGGTCCTGTCGCGTGCCGCACGGGTCAGCAGCGTCAACGCCACGCGACTACTGCGCGTACAGTACGACAGCCTCACAGTTCGCACTCTGGCGACGGACTACTACCGTCGCGTACTCGACCTCGCTGCGAGCAACCCACCGGCACAATGGCACTGGATCGCTCAATGGTTGATGGAGACGGGTTTTCTCGCATTTTTCGCGAAGCGCGCCTCATGGTCCTGGGAGCGAGAGTTTCGTCTTGTCGGCAGAAGCATTCTCCGCACTGGGCTGATTCAGGGCGAACCGCGGCGGCTCGAGCTCGAACTCGGCGACGGCATCCTAAAAGCCGTGGTGCTGGGGCCGGACGCGTCCGCGGCGCTCGAGCGTGAGTTGCGCGACGTAGTCTCTGAACGCTGGCCGGGTGAGGTAATCGAATTCAAACGAGCCATGCGAGGCGCCGGGAAGGTCGCAGGCCAACAAGTTGTTTGAAACAGCCGGCCGCGCCTCGTCGAGACCCGCACCGGAGCAGCCTCTCGTCTCCACCTGCCGCCGTTTTGATTTTCCCGATGCGGCCGCAGCTCAAGGGCGATACGTTGGCCCGAGCAGGGAGGTTGACCAGGTGAGCGCCGCGCCGAGCATCAACGAAATTCGGACCCAAGCCGAGGCGTTTGCCTCCGCACTGCAAGTAGGAGCGGTCGCGGTCGACGATGTTGTTGCCTGGGCGGACGCGATCATTGAGCGCGAAGACCACCCGCATTGGGCCATTTGTGAACTGGCTTCCTGTCGGCGGGAGTATCCCCCAGACGTTGTGCGTCGGCTTCGTGATGTGCCCGGCGTGGCAGACATTGCCACGAGTAGAGGATTGGTTCTGCGGATCCTGTCTGACTCCCTGTCACGTGATCCGCGATGTGCAGACCAGGTTGCGCGTTCCCTGTTTGACCTCGCGATGGCGGATGAGATCGTGGACCCCGAACTTAAGACGCTGGCGTGGTGGGCTTGGGATGCTCTCGATCTTGCCGACGCTGGCATGATTGAGGAGACGCGGAATGAAATCGTCGACATGATGCGGAGGGCTATCGATCCCGCTTTGTGGGACGCGGCGCCCGGGCAATCTGGAGCTTGGCGCTCGCCTACGGTCCGCTCTGGAACCCACAGCTGAACGCCGGTAAGTTAGGCCGGATCGGAGACCCATGACTGTCGTGCAGTGCACATCTCCTAGACAACTCGTTCGTGAGCTCCACGCTGTTCAGGGTATTGGGCAATCCGGAAATTGGACCTTCCGGGGCCAAGCACGTGCGTCGTGGCGGTCGGTTCCGTCGCTTTTCCGGCAGACGGTTCCCGACGAACAACTCTTCGAGCGTGAGGTGCTTTTTCGGTTGCGTCTTGACTTGTCTCGGCGATCGACGATTCCCGACCGTCTTCTGTCGGATGATAACTACCTACTTGCGATCGCCCAGCACTATGGCTGCCCCACGCGGATGGACTGGACAATCGCACCGTTGGCAGCGGCTTACTTTGCGGCATCGGGATCCCTCCGAGAGCGCACCATGGAACCGCTCGCCGTCTTCGCAGTCGCCGGCATCACCTCGATCGCGGACCACGCTAAGGCTTCTACGACTGTCTATCCGCCCACCGGTGCCAACGCGAACCTCGCTGCCCAGTCCGGCGTTCTAGTCAAGCATGACTGGTCTTGCCGTGACTACTGGCGCCCTGATTACGACCACCCGCTCGTCGCGACCAAGGTTAGCGCGCTACTCGACTCCCGCTTCATTCGCTTCGAACTTCCCGCTGCGCGAGCGAGAGACTTGATCGTCGAACTCGAAAAGCGCGGAGTCGACGGTGCAACGCTCTTCCCTGGCATGCGTGGCTTTGCCGCGGTCGCTGCTGATTTCGCTGCTTGCGTAGTTGCCCACTCTCTTCGAGAGGAGGAAACCCCCGATTCGGACGCGGGGGGCCTGGAGACCGCCTAGCTCAGTGTTGGAGCTGACGAAACCCTCGGTTCGCCCGGGCTTTCGCTGCTTGACACTGCTACGTTAGGCGGACACGAGAATGAGTGACGACACTTGGGCACCAATGAAGTACCCAGGCTCCTTTCAGGGAGCCCCGGCGTTTCCTTCCGAGAATCCCCGCGAAGAGGCCTGGCAACGCCTGCTTCGCTTTGCTACGCCTGAACTGTCCACGAGCCTGCTCGCACGTTTCGGCGACCAAGCGGAGCCTCTGCGTCGGTATGTGCAAGCCCGTTTGCGCCAAGCGTTTGAGTTCCGCCAGGCCGCTCGCGGCCGATCCGTGATGACCTCCCCGCTGATGCTCTACTATTCGTTCCTTAATTTGGCGCGTGCGATTGTTGCGTTGAGGGAAGGGCTTGAGGGCAAACGCGGCCACGGTCTTCGGTTCGAGCGCGTGCTCGACGGCACCGGGCTAATGGACTGCGCGGCCAAGGTCCAAGTCGGAACGTTTACAGATTTTCTGACTGCGACAGGCAGGGCTACGGCGCCGCATGCGACAATCTCCCTCCGCGAGGCACTCACTTCGATCCCAGAACTCGTGCTCGCCCAGAGTAGCGCGGTGGGGCATTCCCGCGTGGCGGAGATTCACGTGGTTGGGTACATGGAGGGGCCACTCCGAATCGAACTCGTGTTCGGCATCGCTGGCGTGTCGGAACAATACTTTCGCGACAATTGGCAGGCGATGTTTCCAACCCTGAAGGATCTCGCAATTCTGGGCGAAGCAGGCGCTCGCCTGAAGGTCACCGCGAATATCGCCCGTAGCTACACGGCCATTTCTGACTTCTGCCATCGCAATCTACTAAACGACCTAATGCTGCGAGACGATGCCAGATGGTACTTGCTCCGGGAGGATCGAGTGCCTGCCTGGGATCGCGCGTCGTACTACTTGGCAGCGATGTTCATCCTGTCGAGCATTGTTCGGTACGAGCCTGACGGACTTGCGGACCTGGTGGCAACCGGAAGCGACGCGGCGTGGATGCTCGACCGATTCGTAGACAAGGCGGACAGATTCTTTCCTCAGTTGATGTACTCGGTCGCCACAAGTCGCCCAATGTACTTCTGACGGCAGTACCTCGGATTCGTTGTCACTAGCGCTCCTCGTATCTTCGAGAGGCGGGGATTTGTCACCCGATCCTAGCTAGCCCGATGATCCCGCCGCGGAAGAGGAGGCGCTTCGTTAGCAGAACGTTGATCTTTCCGTCCACTCCGAGCCAGGCGCCCTCGATGACTTCGTACGGAGCGGGCACCGCGTGAAGCCCGTTGTTTGAAGGAACGGTCAGCAGGAAGGACTCCGAATCGGTCAGCTGAAGCTTGACGGGCCCGACCGGGTTCCATCGCTCTGGGGGCTCCGATCCATGCTGAATCCAGTGGCCGTCGGCAATCGACGCTTCGCCGGTGGGGCAACGCTCCATCAGGCTCTGCATCTTGAGGTACGCGGCGCGGGAGCCGTTCATCAGGTGTTTCTCCATCTCGTCCGGGTTCATCCAGGCTTTTCCCTGGTGCGTTCGCCGCAGGTGTTCGGACGTGTGCTGCTCGCGGTCCCACACCGTCACAAGGTGGGCGCTCGCGGGCACGTTGATCGCGACGATGGCGCCGCCTCCCAGCTGGGGCAGGACTACCCATTCGTAGGACATCGTCGAAGGGACGACCAACCTGGTCACTGCTTCGTCGACCCAGCGCCTCAGGTCGTCGACGTCGCGCACTCGACAAGTTGCGGACGCGACGCCCATGCCCGTCGAGGAGGCCTTCGTCTCGTCCACGCCGATCAGCAGACTCCCGCCCAGGGTGTTCGCGAACTGCGCGATGTCGCGCGCGGTCTCCTTGCTTTCCTCGCGCCGCTTTTCGTCCCGCTCCGGCGTCCCCTTCGGGATGTTGCGCGCCCCGAAGTCTTTCTTGAACTCGAGGGTCACCGACTCCGGGGTCGTCCCGATCTGGACGAGGCGCGCAAAGTCTGACTGGTCCCGGATAAAGCTAGGCATGTTTCTCGCTCGCCCAGGCTAGCCCGAATTGCGCTCCAGATCTCCGTTCACTGCGTGGCAGCTGGCTGCCACGCCCAAGGCGCCCGATGCCCGGCCGGCACACGCCGCACGGGCATCCACCATCGAGCCACGTTATCGCGGGGCCCGCTGATCATCGTCTCCGCACACTCGTGGCCACGCGCCGTTGCCGGCGGGTCCGTTGGCGAGCGCGCTCGTCCGCACGCCGCTGCGAGTCCGTTTTCGAGCCAACGTGAGTTCCGTGGAAGATGCTTGCGACTCTTCGGTGCGTAAACCCGAGTCGCTTCAAATCAGCTCCAAGTCGAGAGACCGCCCTGTTCCATTCGCGACGGGTTCTCGGGAATTCCGGCTGTTCATAGTTGGTGAATGCACTCCGCGCAGCCGCACGCATGTCATGCAGCAACGCGCGGATTTGAGCCATGACGACCTCGCGATTGCGAAGCTCGGGAGCGCGCACGCTCAACGGGTTTCTGGCCACGCGGCAAAGCTTGCCAACGGTGGCCTGTCGGGCCGCTAAGAGGGTGGCGTCGAGCCGCTCGAGTGCAGCAAGGAACTTGTGCTCCGCGGAATCATCGATGGCGGGCCCGCTCTCCTGAAGCCTGCGCATGATGGCATTCCGTGTATCAGGATCGTTGGGATCGCCCCCCGCTCGAGCGACCTCGCGAAGCTCGGCAGCCAGAGGGTCAAGGCGCACGCAGTAAAACCTCGTAGCGATGAGCACACGCGCGGTCAGCCAGAGGCCCTCTGCTTGCGACCCGGACTGGATGAATCCGCGGGCCGACGCCAACACGTGGACGTAGTGGACAGGGTCGCCGCTCAGCCGGGCCTTGAGACTGAGCTCCAGAGGCGGCGGGGCCTCGGCAATACCGATCGCGGCTGTCCGCAGGTGCGGCTCGACATACGCCTCCATGAGCGGGGCAATGCCTCGAATCGCGTCCTCGACGGCATCGAGGTCGGGCGGGGCGCTGTGCGTTGCCATCGCTTGCCGCAGGATTGCGCACTCAGTAACCAAAAGCCACCGGCAACCATGATCCGCCAAGTGAAAGCTCGGGCGCGCACGCGTTCGGCTCGTTTCGACCACGTCACCCCCCGTACGCCTCGAGGGCCCTCGTCGCGTACGCCTGTGCGAGGGCGCTCGAAGCACTAGGGTACCGTTCATGATAGAGCGTGGTGACCTACTGCTGCTTGAGGAAGTCGCTGAAATTGCGCGGGTATCGACGGACACGGTCCGTTTTTGGGTCCGACGAGGCAAGCTCGCCAGCCTGCGCCCTGGCCGGCGGCGCATGGTTCCTCGCGCGGCACTAGAGGCTTTCCTCCGCCAGAGCATGAAGACCGCGAGCCCTAACGGAGCGCCCCGATGATCCCCGAATCGGCTGCTCGAACGAGAGTCAAGGCCCGGCGCGACTGACGAGGACGCTTGAAACCCCACGCGGTTCAGGCTCTGGCCGGCGTACTCCGTTCCGCGGCCTCGGCCATTGCGGCCTTTATACCGCTGGAGCGCCAGCTTCGCGTCCTCGCAACGGCGCTCGACGAGAACGAAGTCGACGAAAGCAAAGGCCGCCGAGGGCGCACCGCAGCGACGCCGCGCTCGACAGTCGAATTCACGGAGCTTGATTCGAAAAAGGCCGAGCGCGCCCTCGCGCGAATTGGCATCCGGAGTACAAAATGAAAGACGCACAGCGTACCCGCAGGCTGAATGGGTCCGGAAGCATTTCCCCGCGACGCGGTCGCTACTTGGCAAGGCTCCGAGTACGGGGTGTGTTACGCACGCTCGGCACGTACGACTCCGAGGCCGAGGCCGAGCGGGTTCTGTCGGCCGCAGCAGAGCAGCTGAACTCGCCGAACGCGGTACACGCCGACGGCGACACGCTTCGCGAGGTTGGGCGGCGGCTGCTGGACCGCCGAGAGCTGGAGGGCCTGCGAAACGTGCCCACCGATCGCAGCCGCTTCAAGTGCTACATCGAGGCCTCGTGGCTAGCCGAGATGCCTATCAAGGCCATCACCGCGCGCGACGTACGGCAGTGGGTTGATGAGCTCGCGAAGAAAGAGACGATCGATCGCCGCAAGCGCCGAAAGGTGTCGCGAGCGACGCGCAAGCACGGCGTGAATCTACTCCGAGCCTGCTTCGATCTGGCGATCGACGAGGGCTTGATCGAGTCGAATCCTACGACCGGATTGAAGGTGCGTCAGGACGGCGACACCGGCGAGAAGTGGGCCTATCTGAAACCCGAAGAGCAGCAAGCGATCGCCACGTGCGAACGCATTCCCGAAGCGGACCGCCTGCGAATCCAGTTCAGCATGTATACGGCTCTACGACAGGGCGAGCATTGGTCTCTCCTGCTCAACGACGTGCGGCTCGACGATCCGAGTGGCCCGCACGTCATCGTGCGCTTTTGGGGCGCGGAGCCTTCCCACGAAGAGCAACAAGGTCCGCCGCGTTCCCCTGATTCCCCAGGCGATCGCAGTCATGCGACGATGGCTCGCGCTGCTGCCCACCTATGCGCCTGACAACCCGCTCGGACTCGCATTCCCGACTCCACGCGGCTGCCGGCGCATCGAGGCAAGCTGTACGGATTCCACGAACAGCTCAAGAAGGCGGGCATCACGCGGCGCGTGCGATGGCATGACCTCCGACACACCTGCGCATCATCGCTGGTTGCGGGCTGGTGGGGCAAGCCGTGGCGTCTCGAAGAGGTGCGCGATCTGCTCGGCCAGTCGAGCGTCGAGGTCACCGAGCGTTACGCCCATCTCGCTAGCTCGGTCCTCCAAGAAGCGGCGAATCAGACCCGCGGACTAGCGCCGGCACACTTGCGATCCAATCGTGATCCAAGAGGGTCTAAGTCTTCGGAACCTCGACAGAAGGCAAGGCCCTCCGGAGCCGTAGGTCAGTGGTTCGAATCCACTGGGGCGCGCTGATAAAACTGGTGGGATTGATTGAAGATCGTCGGGGTCGAGTGAGGATGCTGTTGGTGCGTCCTCCGACTCTTGCAGCAAGGATGCAGCAAACGGATCGGATTCGGCGTTTGCAGCAAGGCATTGCTCGACGACTTCGTCGGCCGGGATGGCTTCGGGGATGGTCATGCCGAACTGGAGCCGGTCGACCTCCGACTGACGGTAGCCGGGGGCGAGGTGCCCGTAGACCTCGGTGGTCATGCGGGGGTCGCGGTGCCGCAAGATGCGCTGGACGGCGTCGGCCGCGCGCCCCACGTGCCTGCAGCCCTTCTTGCGGCAAACGTGCTCGTAGCCCTTCACGATGCCGGCGCGGCCCAGCGCGACGTAGGACGCCTTCGAGCGCGACGTCGGGGCGCGTCATGCGGCCATCACGAGCCACCAGTTCATCAACTCGTCGAAAGTGCCCCCGCTGTCCTCGTCGGGAAGGGCTTCGAGGCCGATACGCTGACGCTCGCATTTGCGTTCGAGCTCGCCGGCTAGGCGCTTCGCTTCGGTCTTGGTGCGCGCGGTCGAAACCTTATCTCGCCATTTGCCGCGCGCGTCTTTGTAATGGAGGTACCACTTACCGGCTTTGCCGTAGACAAATGCCATCACGTGCTCCCGAGGATAAAGTTCACCGTTCGAACGACGTTTTCGAGGCCTGCAGGGACCGCGACCAAGGCCGCCCGAATTCTCTCGTGCTGACTGCCTTTTGGTCTCGAGTACAGCTCGTGAGGCGCGTAGGTCCACCGTGCCAGGATCCTTTGCGCCGCAGCAATGACTCTGGCGTCGGGGTCCGAAGCGCGCTCAAGAGCGGCGATCAGCGCATCCCACCTGTCGATGCCAGCAATTGCTCTGAGCGCGTTTGCCCTGACGTGTGGCGCCTGCGCGTTCGTCAACGGACCGACATCGTCTCCAGAGACGACCAAGCCGCGTGTCAGCAGCAGCTCGGCCCCGACCCTCGAAACCCCCTCGTAGTCGCTACCCAACGCATCAACAAGCTTTGGGACAGCCCTCTCTTTCAACAGGCTGAACAGGGCGCGGAGCGCCATTTGCCGCGTCGCCGAGCTACCCGTCTTGGTGCACGGGTCGATCTCGGCGGCATCATCGACGGTCCCTACTTCACCAAGACCGGCGATCGCGGCGCGAAGCTTCGGCGAGTCGTGCTTGGCAATCTCGGCCGCATATAGCACCGCGAAGTCTCGTCGCTCGCGGCCCATCTTCTGCCGCGCAAATTCACGCATCCAGAAGTTCCCATCAAAAAGAAGGTCGGGCAGCAGGGCCATCAGAACATCGGGCACCTTCGCGTCCGCAGCTTGGAAAGCGAGGATCCGAATCCGCGGCGCAGGGTCGAGCAAGAACTGCGGCAACCAACGCTCAAGTTCGGCAGTGGAACCGTGCTTCAGCGCTCCAAGCACAACCCGCGTCCGAACCACAGGATCGTGATCCGTGAAGGCGCTTTCGAACCCAACGATCGGGACGGCTCGCACGGCAACTAGCCGAGCGATTGCCCGACGGACATCCCGATCGGTTTCTGAAGCCAGCGCCGCGACCAGAGCCGCAACGCCGCTCTGCGTCTCGGTGATCAACGCTTCGATTTGCGCGACCACCGCGGCATTGTCGACTCGGCGCTGCGTACTCAGCCGCTCAACAAGTGGCAGCAGCCCCACGAAGCTCCCCGCCTGCTCTGGCACGCAGCGTCGCGCCAACGCGCTGCGCGCATCCTCGGAAACCTGTGGCACCCAATCGTTGGCGCGAAGCAACAAGAACGCGATTGCCCCGATGTCAGCTGTTCCAGCCAAGGCGCGTGTCGCCAGCTCCCTCGTATGCCCGTTCGGATTGAAGCTCAGCAGGCCTAGAACCCCCGTTGATGGCTCGTTGGCGATAACAGCACGCGCGGCCCGTTCGGGAATGTGACGGTCAATCCCAGGGCGATCAGTCGGCCACCAGGCGTCGGATGCATACTCACCGCGATCGCGGATCGTGGTCTCAAGCAGTACGAGTCCGGCCAGATCGCTCGGCATCAAGCTCTCGACGGCACGCGCGGCAGCGGCCCTGATCGACGCTTGCTCTGCACCGAGTAGAGCCGATAAACAAGGGATAGCCCGTTCGTCGCCGAGCTCGGCCAGCTTCGCCAACACGGGGAGCACGACGCGCTCCGACGCGAGGCCAGCCTTGCGCCAGAGCACCCCGGTTTGCACAAGTTGCGGCAGCAGCTCGGCCACAGCTTCTCCCCGATGAATACCCAACCGATTCGGCATCGAACTACCTTCGCAAAGCTACCACGCGCGCTCCATGCGCCGGAACCCCTCGCGCAAAAGCGTGAATTGCTTGGCGATCGAAACGAAGTAAGCCGCAATTTTCAGGCTCGGGAGCTCGCCGGATTCAGCGCGGTGATAGACCCACGAGCGGCTGACTTTTAGGTAGCGAGCGACGTCCTGCGCGTCCCAAGGCGGTTCAGCGCGATTTGACCCATTCTGCATTCGGTTCACCGTCAAAAGAATTGACCGACAACGCTCGTACGCTGGCCGAGGGATCGGGAGGCTCGGTTGTGTCAGAGCTCGAAAATCTCGCGATCGCGGCGAGCCCTCGTGAGGCCACTACACAAACCGCGGCACTCGGTCCGTGGCGCGTGAGCACATCGTTCGCACAAAGCTCGGAAGCTTGAGCAAATGTTTCGTCGTAGCGGCGGCGTACCCATGCCCCAGCTTCCGTCGGCTCAAGCGCCTGGGCGAACCGCGCTTCATCATCAAATACTTCGCCAATCTCGGTCACTCGTTCGGGCGGCGACAACTGCCCATTGGCGGCGAGCGCGGATTGACCCGCTCCGTAGATGTGCGCTGGCCGCGCACCCCTCGATGTTTGCGGTCACGAGCGATCGGCTCCGCCTGGTGGAGAAACATCGTGTCAGTCACAACGACCCAACGCGGGTCGGCTTCGCAACGGGTTCGGCGCGAACTCGTCCCCGGTTGGATAAGACGCATCCAGGGACACAGCGCTGAAAGACGGCGTCTAAGTTGGACTCGAGAGCGCCGGGGTTTCGCAAACGAATCTCGTCCAGGAACTCGCCGCGGCACTGAAATTCGACGCGGGTTACCAGCTCAGTGCCGTCCCAACCGTTGTCCCGCCAGATCCGGTGTTCAAGCTCACGCTTCTCTCGCGGCCCGCGTGCCGAAGCTCAACGTCCTTTGCATAGACGCGTGCCATCAGGGGGGTTGCCGGCTGCGACCGTGATGCCGGTCACGCGCAGAGCCGAATCGCAGTGCTCTCGAATGGGCTCTGCAAGTTCCCCCTCGACCTCATCCACATCTCTGCAATCCGCGCGAAATGACTGAATCTGCGCGCGCGTAGTCAGCACACGACCGACATCGTCCCGTGACAAGGCGAACCCGGCATAGTCGATGGCGATGTCGAAACGCCGCAAGCGCCACTCTTGAATTGTTCCGAAACCGCGGGCAATTCTCATACACAGCGCCACCGAGACCGAGATCGGGTGAGTCGCAAGGAAGGTCGCGCGCACGACGACCTCGAGAACGTATCCGTTCGGTCAGCCGCGTTGCAGACCTGATCGGGCATCGTGCGGTACGAGCGGGGTATGGAAACGCGAGGGACGCATACAAAGCTTGCGGAGTGGCAGAAGCGAATCGAGCGCTGGCGCGACAGCGGACTGAGTGCTGAGCAGTTCGCGGCTGAGCTCGGCATCAAGCCCGCTCGCCCCGAAATCCACCCGGTTTGCATACGCGCTTCGGCTCCTTCACGAGCACGGCGCTGAACGCGACGAGCTTCCCTTTGTCTAGGTCGTCAACGCTCTCGATCCCTGCTTTCGTGGCCCACGCGAGAAACTTGTTGGTGGCCGAACGGTAGAGCGTCAGCGTCTCCGCGGAGAGCTGTGGATGGTCGTCAAAGTAGCGCTTCACCGCAGAGGCGAGCCCGGTGCCCGTCGCGCGCGGTGCGCCTCCCACGAGCTCGAGTCGACGCAGCGCGAGAACTTTCGCCTTTCTCGCTGCCCAGTCCTCCCTGAGCTCTCGTGTCGAGTGCTGGGTTGAAACCAGCGACGGCATGTGGTTCGAGGACGCCGGCAGGACAAGTACCCCGCCGCCTGTAGCGTCGATCGACGCTCCCTGAGCGACTAGCGCTCCCCGACCCAAGCCAGTGATGATTCACTCGGCTGGGCGCCCTACACCTTGCGAGCTGGGGTGCCCGCGTCCGGGACCTGCAACCGAGAATCCTCGGGGGCCTGATCGCTGAGTCGCTTGCTCCAGGTTTAGATGTCGAGGGCACGCAGCCGGGCGTTTCGTCCAAAGACGCGCAAACCGAAAACGATCTGTTCGAGGACACGGCCACGCGCGCGATGGAGAAGTTCGTTGCGACGGTACCTAGACTTCCTTAGACCCTCGAGGGGTGACTGGGACCTTGACGCGAGTGACGATCATAAAGAGCCTTCAAAATGGCGGGCCGCTTGTCCGAAGGAAAATGACGGTCGTTACTAGAGCCCGCTGAGCTCGGGCCAGTGCAGGACGTGTCCGAGGGCGCGTTTGACCTCGACTTGGCGGCGTATCGAAATGGCACCGGCTTTGGAAACGAGGCAGCCGCGCGGAACGGTCCGGATCGCGTCGAGATTCGCGACGCAACGAACGGTGAGACCCTCTTGCTTGCCGAGCCTCACTTCCTGCGGGATTCCGCGAACCGTCGTCGTCACTTCGACTACGAGCAATCGGTCTAGGTACGCGAAAGCGGCGCTGCGGCCGAGAAGCAGCAATGGGCGTCGCCCCACCGGCTCTGGCAGGCGAGCCCACCAGATTTCGAATTGCCGCGGTGCGCCGGGCACTTCGCTCACGCGGCTTTCCGTGCGGCCTTCTTACGTGCCCGCGTTCTCGTCGCGACCTTTGCGAGCCGGTTTTGCTCGTCCCACCCGCTTGAGTCGCCTTCGAGGACTGAGGCGGACAGCGGCTGCACGCGGTAGGCCGCCTCGGTCGCGCGGTCTAGCGCCAAGTCGATGGCGCGGCGGATCGCAAGCCGAACAAACTCTGCTCGTTTTCGAGTCTTGACCGGTGCCACTCGTTCCAGGTCGCGAGCGCACTGGTCATCGATCTCAATCAGAAGCTGTTTCATATACTTTATTATATACCTGAATTCGTGGCGTGCTAACCAATTGCGCTGTCCTGCTCGCCGAGTCGCATTACGCGACCGCCCTCCGGCGCCACCAGTACGTTGCGGTCGTCGCGGTAGCGCCACGTCCCTGTAGCAGCGGCAAGTTTCGCAAGCACGCAGCCTTGGACCCTCCGCCGCGCGCGGCGGCTCGTCATCGAGGCGCCGCGTCCGGCGTTGAGGGTCCCGGGCGCGCGAGCACGACCGGCCGCTCTACGAGGCTCAGCACAAGGAGCAGCACCTCAGCTGGATAGAGCGACGGCCTCCGGAGCCGTACGTAGGTCAGTGGTTCGAATCCACTGGGGCGCGCGGCACAAAATACGTTGAAAGCGCAAACGCTGTGCTCGCGCCCAAGTCTTCGCAAAGATGCGGCCGTCGGACCCTCCGCCGCGCGCGGCGGCTCGTCATCGAGGCGCCGCGTCCGGCGTTGAGGGTCCCGGGCGCACGCAGCGCCGAAGGCGCGAGCACGACCGGCCGTGCAACGACGCTCACCGTAAGGAGCAGCACCAGAATCCACTGGGGCGCACAAATAAATCGATGGGGATTTGCAGAAGCTCGGAACTCTCGACGTTGGGTGTAGTCGAGCGTTCATCGGAGTCCTCGGAACTCGAGATTGAAGTGGGCGGCGGCCGAGTACACACCGGCGAGCGCCGCCGGGCAGCAGCAGGTCCGCGCGAGCGCCAATTGAATTCTTGTTAGTGCTACTCGTTGCCGCCGCGATCGCCGGAAACGGCCGATTCGGGACGGTTGGCGCTCCCCTGCAGCTCGCGCCGACATGTTGGCCACACCTTTCGGAGCGATGCGGTGGCCGCCGGACGGGCGCCGCGGCACAATTGCCGACTTGATCGCGCGTGACCGAACGGCTCGTTCTCGTCAGCAACTGAGCCCGCGTCGCTGGGGGCAAGAATCGAGTACTGTCGCGACCATATGACAACGAACGTGCCCTCGCGGAAGGGCGACAAAGTTCTCGTCGACGTCGACGCCAGTTCGCGTCGAGACGGGGTGGCCACCCGCTTCGAAGTACAAAACTTGCTCGGTGAAGGCGGGATGGGCAGCGTATTCGTCGCGCACGACCGCGGTCTCGGTCGTGTCGTCGCGCTCAAACGCTTGCGTGAGGGGTCCGAGAACGACCTAGGCTTGATGCGCCGCTTCATTCTGGAAGCGCAGATCGGCGCCCAGCTCGAGCATCCAAACATCGTGCCGCTGTACAGCTTCGAACATTCGGAGGGTGGCGCTCCGGCGATCACCATGCAGCTGCTCGAAGGCGCGACCATGTCGAGTTACATCCATTCTGCCGCCGAAGCGCCGAAAGAAGCGCGCGCGATGCGTGGCGAGTATTCGCTGAAAGAGCGCATCGGGACGCTGCTCGGCGTGTGCGAAGCGATCCATTTTGCCCACGAGCGCGGCGTCATCCACCGCGATCTCAAGCCCGACAACGTGATGCTCGGTCGCTTCCGTGAAGTGTACGTGATGGACTGGGGGCTCGCTCGCATCGTCGGCAGCCCGATCGATCTGGCGGCCGAGCGAGGACGAGAGACAGACGTTGGTCCGCTTGAGCCGCCCGCGATCGAAGCTCCTGAGCTGCTCGGACAATCGGCTCCCGTGCTCGCTCCCCAGGACGAGTCAGAACCGGCGCTGTCATCGACTGCAACGCGTCAAGGTGAGGTGATGGGGACGGTGCAGTACATGCCACCCGAACAAGCGCTGGGCTTGATCGATCAAGTCGGGCCGGCAGCGGATCAGTATTCGCTCGCAGTCATGCTGCAGGAGCTCGCGACGCTACGACCGGCGCGCTCCCACACCAACACCATGGCCGCCTTGTCCGACGCGTTGCAGAATCAGCTCGCGCCGCCGATTGACATCGACGACCGGCCGATGCATCCCGCACTCGTCGCGATCGTGGCGCGTGCGACCCAAAAAGAGCCGGCCTCGCGCTACCCAAACGTGCGAGCGATGACCGATGACCTGCGGCGCTTCATCCGAGATGAGCCGGTCTCGGTTTACGAGGAGGGTTTGGCGCGAAAGCTAGTACGCTTGGCGGCGCGGAGACCGGTGCTGGCGATGGCGATTCTCTCGCTGTGCGGCTTCGTCACGAGTGCGGCAATCGTTTTCTCGGTCGTGCACGACGCGCGGCGGGCTGCACGGCAGGCGCGTGAGCTGGAGAACACGCGGCAGGTGCTCGTTTCCGCGAGCAGTCGCGCCCATGACGTGGACGTCGAGCTGAGCGATCTTGCCGCCGGCGTCGAAGCCATCGGCGCCGCGACCGTCGAGCTGCTCGACCGCAATGCGCAAGACTTCGATCATACCCAGCGCCCCTTGCCAGCGCTTTCCGCTTCCGCAACGTACGGCGGAGCCGCGGTGAGCTTCGAGGGCATCGCCGTCAACTGGCCGGGGAAGACCGCGAGCGCGGAGATGCCGGCGAATGCGGCCAGGCTCGCGCGCGCCGAACGCTGGCTACGTCAGGTCGTGGTTGACTCGTTACCGAGCGACGACCGCAAGGGCTCCGTCGCCCAGCAAAACGCGGCGCTCGTTGCCGGGCGCGCGCAATTGCTACGCGCCTTCGTTGGCCTGGACGACGGCGCGTTCGCGCAATTTCCGGCTCGCGAAATCAGCGTCGATCCCCGCAAGCGACCCTGGTACAGAATGGCCTCTGTCGAGCCCGAGCTCCATTGGACGCGACCCGTCGTCGATGCCGCGATGAGGACCCTACGCATCTCCGCTGTTTTCGGCCTGCGTTCCCAGGGCGCATTCGTCGGCGTTGCCGGCTGCGACCTGCGTGTCTCGTCGCTCGCCCGGCGGCTCGCGCTCGATCTCCCGGGCTTCCGCCGTGCATACCTAGTCACCGAGGACGGCAGGATAGCGGTCAGCGATAGCTTGGAGGCGAGCTTGCTCGCGGGCACGACGAACCCCGACGAAGAACTGAATTTGCCTGGAGTCGACGACCCGGTCCTCGCGGCGCGGCTGGCCGGGCCGGACCGCGGCGGCTACCTGGAGTCCGGTGAGCGCTTGTTCGTCTTCGCGAAGCTCGTGTCTCCGCCGTGGAGCTACGTTGCCGAGCTGGAAAGGGCTCGCTACATCGAACACTGACGAACGACCGCTTGATTTAGCTATCAGCCCTTCACGATATCGGTTGCTGCTTGCTGTGCCGCCAGCGTCCCTGTACTCACCCGCCCTCTTGTCGGATTGTCCGCCTTGATGCAACGCAGCTTGAAGGCTATCGCGTCTCGATGACAGACGACCCAACATTGAACTTGCTCGAGCGCCGCAGCACAGTGCAGGAGGGTTATTACCAGCTGACAAGCAGCGACCTCTGGTCGCGGCTGCGGTAAGCTCCCGCGCCCCTGCAAGACTTCCCGCTTGGGCTTCAACCGAATGCGACCACCTTCGACTTCAATCCGCAAATCATCCAGCGAGCACCGCAGCGGCGGTTCCGCTTGGAGCGCCGCCCACGGTGGGCGGCGCTACCTAGTGTTCCTGCTTGCCGCTCTTGGACTGATCCACTGTGGTAATGGCTCGCGCGACTTGTTCGGCGGCTCCGGGGCGGGTACCGGCGGCGCGGCGGGCAACACCATCGAGTCCAGTGCCGGCACCGGCGGCGCGCCGTTGACGTGCGGCGGCGGAGTGGCCTGCGGCGCCGAGTGCGTCGACACGCAGAGCAACGCCTCGCACTGCGGCGACTGCGCGACCAAGTGTCCGCTCGCTGCAGCTTGCGTCGGAGGCGCTTGCGTGTGCCCGACGGGGCAGCAAGTCTGCGCTGCGGACTGCGCAAATTTGACCACTGACGCGGCGCACTGTGGCTCGTGCGACCGGGCGTGCCCATTGGCCGCGAGCTGTAGCGCCGGGCAGTGCGTGTGTCCGCAAAACACGACGCTATGCGGCGACGCCTGCGCCGACACGACTAGCAACCCGGCGCACTGCGGCGCTTGCGACCGCGCCTGTCCCAAGGGTGGGACCTGTGCGCAAGGCGCGTGCATGTGTCCTCCTGCAGAAGCAACCCTATGCGGCAACGAGTGCGCGGACCTGCAAAGCGCCGTTGCTCACTGTGGCGACTGCGCAACGGCCTGCATCAATAACCAGATCTGCGCGGCCGGCGCCTGCACCTGCGCTGGCGGTCAAACAGACTGCAACGCGAGCACGAACCAACCCGGCTGTGCGGATGTCAGCAGCACCCCCGCGCACTGCGGCGACTGCGAAACGGCCTGCGTCAACAACCAGATCTGCGCGGCCGGCGCCTGCACCTGCGCAGCCGGCCAAGCCGACTGCAACAGCAGCAGTATCAAGCCAGGCTGCGCGGACCTCACGAACACCGCCGCTCACTGCGGCAGCTGCGATGTGCAGTGCCCCGGAATGGAGCCGTGCATCGACTCGAAATGCGGCTGTCCCTCGGGGCAGACGCTATGCGGCGACAAATGCGTGGATTTGTCGTCCGATCCCATGAACTGCGCTGCGTGCGGCAAGCAATGCCCGAGCGGCAATTTCTGCACCAACGGCCAATGCTTGAAGTCGCCGTGCGACCTGCTGTGCAGCAGCCCGGAACAAGTTTCGCTCCAGGTCGGGGGCTTTCGCGTCGACCCGGTCGGCACCAAGGAGCGCTGCCTGGAGGTGACAGGTTATGCTCCGACCCAGACCAATGCGCGCATCGTGTGCTGGAACTTCGACGCGAACCGCAGCCTGAAGGTGAACGGGCAGGCCGTGCCGTGTTTGGTGGACGCCGGCTTCGTGCTCGATAAGAGCCGAGCCGGGGGCTATTGCGTCCAGGTTGGAGCCGGCGGGACCGTCAGCGCGGGGCTCCTGTTACCGGTAGAGTGACCGCACTCGGTTACTCCGCCGAAGCACGCAGGAGACTTCGATCCCCGCTGTAGTATCTCCCATCGCGCAAAACGTTATCTGAGCCGTGCGAAATGAAGGATTTGAGCGTGGTTGAGTTCATGCGGCAATCGGACTCACACAACACGGCAGCCATGAGACCCGAGCCGAATGCGATCTTGCCGCGCTGCGCGAGTCGCTCTCCGAGCGCCACCGGCGGAGCATCTTCGGATGCACTGGTTCCGCGGAGAAGCTGAATTCGCGATCGGCAAACGGCTCACCGGATCTGCTGCCACTCCTGCTGCTACCAACCACCTCGCACTCATGCGGGTGCGATCGAGCCGTACGTCTTCTACCTTGAAGCGATCGGCACCGTCGCCGGCGCGCGTGAGTCCGCCTAAGCCGGCCAGCACTGACGTGCCGCCGAATATTGCCGGACGAGTCCGGTCCCCGATGCCACCACGACCCTTGCAGCGAGTCTGCACCAGAGGTACGCCTTTGGCCAGATGTATCCTCGTAGCCACCTTCGCAATTCCAGTTGGCTCATCGTGCTGTTTCTAGCCGTCGCCTCGATTCTCCCCTCCTGCTCCGGCGAGGATCGTACTTTCGGCAGCGCAGGAGGGGGCAACACTAACCAGCCGAGCGGGGGTGCGTCCGGCATGGCGGGAAAGTCCGGGGCAGCGGGAGCGAGCGGGGGAAGCGCCTCGGGCGGCAATGCAGGTGCGGATCCCCAAAGCGGTGCATGCATTGAGGCGACGACTCGCTCCTGCGGAGGTTTCGGGTTGCTGGGCACCTGCGCGACCGGGATATCCATCTGCAAGGGTGGGGAGTGGGGCGCTTGCCCCGAGCCGGCGGCGCACGATACCTGCGAGCCAAGCAACGACGACGATTGTGACGGCACACCGAACGGTGGATGTGATTGCACGAACGGCCTGACGCAGCCCTGCGGGCACGAAGCAAAGGGCATTTGCAAGAAGGGCACTTCGACTTGTACGGACAGCAAGTGGCGCGCCTGCCAAGGAAACATCGACCCAGGTCTGCGCAATTGCTCGTCCGCAGACGACAACGATTGCGATGGCTTGCCCGACAACACCATCGATGCTGCGTGTGCCTGCATGGTGGGTGCCTCGCGCGCCTGCGATGAACATACGGGCAAGGATGGAAAGGGTATCTGCCGAGCCGGGATCCAGACCTGCAAAATTTCCCCGGACAAGAGCACGTCATTCTGGGACGCTTGTTCTGGATCCGTAGGGCCGGCGAGTAAGGACTCCTGTGATATCGTTGGCAGCGATGACAACTGCGATGGCACCGGGAATGGTGGATGCGCTTGCGTCAACGGGGCCAAGCAGGCGTGCGGGCACGCGGCGGCAGGGATCTGCAAGCCGGGCGTCCAGACCTGCGCGAGCCAACAATGGGGTAGTTGCGTCGGAAACGTAGAGCCGACGACGCGGGACTGCTCTTCCGCGAACGACAATGACTGTGATGGTAAAGCCGACAACACCATCGATGGGGTCTGTCAGTGTGCGTCGGGCGCAAGCCAATATTGCAATACGCATCCTGGCAAAGACGGGGTGGGTTCATGCAAAGCCGGTTCCCAGACCTGCACTTTGGCCACGAACAAGGCCTTTTCCAGCTGGGGCACCTGCTCAGGATTCGTGGGACCGGCTGCCGCCGATACCTGTGCCTCAGGCAACGACGCCAATTGCAACGGCACTCCGAACGAAGGCTGCACGTGCATCAACGGCGCAACGAAGACCTGTGATTGCGGGGGTTCAGTCACGTGCGCGAACGGGTCGTGGCCCGCGTGCCCAACGACCGGCACCACCGGCCTAGGCTGCAATGACAAGACCTATTGCGACCCCGCGAGCCACAAGTGTTGGACAACGACCGATGCCGTGAATTACACGCAGGACAACGCCAAACTCTATTGCATTGGTCTCACCTTCCAAGGGAGCTCGGACTGGACCGTCCCGACGCGCGATGAGCTCAAGACGGTGACGCGGGACTGCAGCGGCGGGGGACTTTGCCCCACGAGCCAAGGTAAGGGTCTTTCTGGCTGCTATCTCCCCGTTGAAATGGGGACCTGTTCCGTCAAATGGTGGACCAATGATTCTGCGTACGTTTGGTATGGGGACCAGGGATGGTGGGGCATGGATATCCCCTCTCTCACCTACAATGTCCGCTGCGTGGCCCCTTGGCCTGGACATTGAAGCTCGGCTTCGGTGTTGCGTTCCTCCGTAGCCGTAGATCAGTGGTTCGAATCCACTGGGCGCAAACCATCGTCGACGGGGCCGTCAGCCGATGCTCAGCACGCGTACTGCCCGAAAATAGCTGGGGAGCTTCGCGAGGTCGGAGATGTCGGTAGTGTATACGACGTCTCCACGCTGAGCCGCAGAGGCCATGACGATCTCCTCGATCGGACAATTGGTCCTCCTTTGTGCTTCACCGATGTGGCCGAACGGACCCGCGACCGAGGATGTACTGATGCGATCGTGCCCGGATGGCACCGCTTTCTTTGCGCGAGCACGACCGACCGTGCAATGACGCTCCCCGCAGGGAGCAGCACTAAGTCGGTGTGGCGTGCGCGGCCCGAATAGGCGATTTACGGCGCGGGTTGAGTGACGGCGTTGCTGGCTAGGTTGACCGCGGTCTGTGCGAGCAACCGACCGTTGATCGACGCGCCGGTGCCAAGCACGATCGCCGTCTTGCAAAGCACGATGCCTTCCGCGTGGGAGGTGGTTCCCAGGTTGACCGCGCCGGCGACTTGCCAAAAGACGTTCTTGGGCTGGCCACCACCACTCATGGCCATGGCTTTGGCAGAGCTCAGGGTGAGGTCACCGGTAACCTGAAAAATCCACACGTCGTTGGCTGCGCCGACGAGCGCAATGTCCGCCGGGATAGTCAGTGACGACGCCCACTTGTAGAGGCCCGGAACGAGCGTCAATCCTCCGATCGAGCCGGCACCGAGGTTCAAGAAATTGGGTGACGGCCGGCCTGCAGCATCCGTATAGGCCGTTTGCATATCGGCGACGGCGGTGGTCAAATTACTCGGCGTGGGCGCATCGTTGTCCGCCGCGAAGATGCCCCCGACCACCTGCGGCGAAGTCCAGTACGTGCCGACTTTCGTGGGGACGAAGCCCGTGATGTAGCTGGCTGCCGCCGGACTCAAGCCGAGGTTGCCGGTGATCGCCGAAGTCGGCACATTCGTAACCGTCGATTGGGCCAAGATCGCGAAATTGCCGGAGGTGCCGAGCGCTACCGGCGCCGGTCCAAGGGCTGCGATGGCGCTCGTGTTGAAGCTCCATGCATAGGGTGCGGCGAGCGCGTTGCCCGCCAGATCCTTGGCCGCGACGCTGACCGTTACGTCGTAGTGGCTATCTTGGGCGAGCGGGCCGCTGGGAGTGAAGGTGGCCGTCTTTTCGAAGTAGCTGACCTGACCAACAACGGCCACGCTCCCGAGCTTCACGCTGAAACTTGCCGTGGTGAGCGTGCTTGGATTCATTGCCTCACTGAACGTGACGCGAATCACGCTTCCCGTTCCCACGTTCATTGCAGACGGGGCGGGCACGCTACTCTGCGCAGTCGGCGCCGTTAGGTCGCTGCCGGTGCCGCCTGAGCCGGCCTGCGCATTGGAGCCCGCGCTCCCCGCGGCGCCTCCCTTGCCCGCGGCACCGGAAGAACCGCCGCTGCCCCCTGCACCAGAGGTGCCCGCGGCGCCGCCCTTGCCCGCGGCACCAGAAGAACCGCCGCTGCCCCCTGCACCAGAGGCGCCCCCAGCGCCTCCCTTGCCCGCGGCACCAGAAGAACCGCCGCTGCCCGCGGCACCAGAGGTGCCCCCAGCGCCTCCCTTGCCCGCGGCACCAGAAGAACCGCCGCTGCCCCCTGCACCCGCAGAGCTAGTGGAGCCTCCCTTGCCGGCAGCGCCGGAAGAGCCCGTGGAGCCTGCCTTGCCGGCGGCACCGGAAGAGCCCGTGGAACCTGCCTTGCCGGCAGCACCCTCTTTGCTCCCAGCGGCGCCCGCGGCTCCGGCGTCGGTGGAAGGCGGATCCAAGGCGTCATCGTCGGAACAAGCGCCAGCGAGGAGGGCGAACGACGGGAGAGCAGCAATGAGTAAGCGACGGACGGAAAGCATGGAAGAGCGCATCGAGTACCTCGTGAGGAAAACTCCGTAGGCGTCGCGACTCGGATAGAGGCGCGCTCAACTCGGGATCTTCGAGCCTCGACTGTAACGATCGATTCGACTTCCACAAGTGTGGCAGAACGCCAATCCGCTTTTAGCGGGCATTTGGCATCAATTGAGCTGCAGATTCTGCTCAACGCGGCGCTCCTTCCGCGCGCCGCTGATCTGAAAAGCTACTTTCAAGGGTGAAACTCCGCGCGGCGCAGCTCCCAGCATGGCAGCGCCCGACTCGTAGAAATTTGAACTACTTGGCGTTGAAGACAGCAACGACCAATGCATAGCGGCGAATAGCCTCTGCATTACTGCCCCTGCCGCCGACTAAGCGAACTTGCGGCCCTGCGCCACAGGAGCGCGCAGAATCGGCGTCCGACACGGACCAACGAAATGGTGAGCAGCAGCGCGCCGACAAAGCACGTTGCATACCCCACGAATCCGATCACCAGGTATGCGAGTTCACGGCCCGTAAATCCAAGGCCCTCCGTGGGGCCGTCTGCCACCCATATAGACCTGGAACCGAAGTGGCAGACAGAACTCGAAGGCCGCCGGTTGCCATGACCCAACGTGTAGCGACTCAGTGGTTCGGTAGTGCGAGCCAGGCGTTGACACGGCGCCTCCATCACGACGGCGCCAATCGGACCGTCGAGCGCGGTTCCAAAAGCATAGTTCGCTAGCGCCCAAATAGGCACGAACAGCAGGCTCCCCACCAGGCAGCACAATGCGATGCCGACCAAGCTCCGAGTCGGCTGGGCTTCATTGCCTTGCACCGGGCCCTGGCTCTTCATAGCGAACTCGCGATCAAGACGGGGTAATGTCCGCTACAGAATGCCATCTTATACCTTGTTCAGAGGATCCCCAACTCGATGGCGCGTAGCACCGCTCGGGTCCGGTCACGCACGCCAAGCTTGCTGAAGATGCTCGACGCTTGATTCTTCACCGTCGCTTCGGCGGTGCCGAGTGCGACGGAGATCTCTCGGTTGCTCTGTCCTGCGGCGATCAGTCGCAAGACGTCGAGTTCGCGCTTGCTGAGCGCGACAGGCATGGGCGCTGCGGGAACGCTCGTCGCGAGGCGGGCGAGGCCGCGAACGACGCGCTCGGTGACAGCAGGATTGATGAGTGTTCCTCCCGCCGCGACGGTGCGCACGGCCTCGGCGAGTTGCTCGAGCGAGACGTCTTTGAGAAGGAAGCCGCGAGCGCCGAGCTTGATCGCTTCGAGCGCGACCGCGTCGTCCTCGAACGTCGTGAGGAGGATACAGGGCGGCGGTGATTTGATTCTTGCAAGCGCGGCGAGCAGCTCGATACCGGTCTTGTGTGGCATACGGACGTCGAGGAGCGCGACATCGACGGCAATCGTCGTTAGGATCCGGAGCCCCTCGTCTCCGTCAGACGCCTCCGCGACGACGCGGATGTCTTGGGTGAGCTCGAGCAGGCCCTTGATGCCCTGCCGTACGAGGGTCTGGTCATCTGCGAGCGCGACGCGGATCATGGAGCGCCAACCCCCTTGGGGAGGAGCGCGCGCAGCGTCAGACCTACGCCCGGCTCTGCCTCGACCTCAATCTTGCCGCCCAATCCTTCGATCCTCTCCCTCAGTCCCGACAGACCGTGCCCCACCCGGAGCTCCGCCGCGCCTCGCCCGTCGTCCCTCACCGTCACGGCGACGGCATCGCCCTTCGTCTCTACGGACAGAAAGACGTTCTCGGCCCCGGCGTGGCGCACGGCATTCGTGAGCGCCTCCTGGACGCAGCGAAAGATGGTGTGAGCGAGGGCTGCCTCGACCCGGAGCTCGTTATCGAAGTCGAGATGTACACGCGGGTGCGGGATGCCGGCGACCAAGGTTTGCAGGGCACCCGAGAGATCGAGCGGCGCCTCCTCGCGCATCGCGCTCACGACGCTCCGGAGCTCGACGAGGAGCTCCTTGCTGAGGGCGTGCGCGTGGTCGACCGGTGCCTTGCTTTGCCCGTCGGCGATGTTTCGGGCGAGTTCGAGCTGAAGGTTCAGGGCGGTGAGGTGGTGGCCGAGCGCGTCGTGAAGCTCACGCGCAATGCGCAGCCGCTCAGCGGTGCGGGTGCTGTCGGCGAAGAGCTCGCGTGTCGCAAGCAGCTCGGCGTGCACACGTGTGAGCTCGGCACGTGCTTCTGCTTCGCGTACGACGAGCCGCGAAGCACCGAAAGCGAACAGTTGAAAGCCGGCATACGCAAACGCCGACATGTGGATCGCTCGACCGCGGTAAGGGCTTACCAGGTCGACCGCCACCATCGCGACGGTCTGCGTGATCACCCAGACGAACCCCGCTTTCTCGCCCACGACGAGCGGGCTCTCGCCCGCGACGACGCACAGGAGCGCCCCCTCGAACCCGGTGTTTCCGATCGCGAGCGCGACGAGTGCCGCCACGCTCTGCCAGGCGAGCGCCACCGCGCGCCACGCTCTGCGCTGCGCCGTCCGCGTCGCCAGGTGAAAGGCGAGCGCGAACGATGCGTAGACCGCGCACCAAACGACCGAGCTGTGCTCGAACCTCGCTCGCCCTGACGTCCAACCCGTTATCTGGGGCACGCCCGCCGCCACCCAGACGACGAACCCGGCCCCGACGAGCGGACGCTCCGAATGGCCTCGAATCATCGCCTTGGGCAGGGTACCAGCCTTGCCGTGGCCCCGCCATGGGCCGAAAGTCACAAGCAGAATCGACGCGCCGGTAGGACGAACGGTTCATGTGCGATCGTTGGTGATGGCGCACGATGGGGGGATGGAGCGCCTATTCCAAACGGTACTCGCCGTTCACATTGCCGCGGGAGTGGTTTCACTCTTGGTCTTTTCGGTCCCGCTGATCACGAAGAAGGGCGGCCGAACACACCGCCGCGTCGGATGGATCTACGTCGCCGCCGCAGCGACGGCTGCGATTACGGGCTTCTTGTCATGCATCCCGCTCGTGAGCGGCGGCAGCCCATGGCGGTGGCGCGCGGGTATCTTCCTCGCGTACGTCAGCCTCCTAGCGGGCGCGAGCGCTCAGTTCGGCGTGCGCGCGCTCCGGACGAAGCGACGCACCGGGGCGTCACGAAGCGCGATCGATCTTGTTCCTCCGCTTCTGCTCGTCGCCTTCGGGGTCGCGCTCGCGGCGTTCGGCATCCACCGTTCGATGGTCCTGTACGTCCTCTTCGCGGGGCTGGGCGTGATGCTCGGCGTGGCACAGCTCCGTTTCTGGCTCACCCCTCCGGCGCACGAGCACGCCTGGTTCCTCGCGCACATGACAGGGATGGGCACTTCCTGCATCACGACCGTCACTGCGTTTTTCGTCGTGAACGCACGGCGCTTCGGCATGCGCACGTTCGATCTCCCGCTCTGGGCCGGCCCGATTGCCATCCTCGCAGTCGGGCTGACGTTCTGGCGCCACTACTACGCTCGGCGGCTGACGGGGAACAACGCGCCGGCTGCGGCCCCCAGGGTCCCGTAAGAGTGGACCATGGTTCACCGCGCGTCCTCGCGCCCCTGAGGTCGCATCGCCCGTTGTCGAGATGCTTCCGCGCAGTGAGTTAGAAGTATTGCCTCTTGTCTCGGGTCGACCGCTGGGATACCCAGGTACTGTGAGGCGGATAGCAATCTTCGCGGGTTGTCTGTTTGTGTTCGGGGCCGGCACGGCTTACGCGCAAACGGGCGGGGCAAGTAACCGAGCGGCGGCTGAGGCGCTCTTCAAACAAGGGCGTGAGCTTGCCGCAAAGGGCAAGTATGCCGAAGCATGCCCAAAGTTCGAAGCGAGCGAGCAGCTCGATCCGGGTCTCGGCACTTTGTTGAACCTGGCTGAATGTTACGAAAAGCTCGGCAAGACAGCGAGCGCCTGGGCGGAATATCGAGAGGCCATCCCGCTCGCGCGCGCGGCCGGCTCCAAGGTCCGCGAAGAGCTCGCTGTCGAACGCGCCAGAGCACTCGAGTCGCGGCTGTCGATGCTGACGATCCGCGCGCTCGGCGGTGAAGATTCGGTGGGGCTCGAGATCCGGCGCGACGGTGTGCCGGTTCAGCCAGCGGAGCTCGGTGCGCCGATCCCGGTCGACCCTGGCCCTCACACCGTCGAAGCGATCGCGCCTGGCAAGAAGAAATGGTCGTCCACGGTCGAGCTGAGCGATGCGCAGAAGGTCACCCTCGAGGTGCCCGCGTTGACCTCGGACAGTCAAACGAAGGCGCCAGCGACAGAGCCCGTCAAGCCGGTGGCTCCGCCGCCACTCGAGGAATCAGCGCACGCAGGTTCGGGCCAGCGCACCGCGGCCATCGTCGTGGGCGCAGTAGGTGTGGTTGGCGTCGGGGTCGGAACCATATTCGGGCTGGGCGCCTCCTCCAAGTTGTCGGAGACCAAAGATCATTGCAGCGCGTACCCCTACGGCTGCGACGCGCAGGGGCTCGACGCGCACTCGTCAGCCAATTCGAAAGCGACCATTTCTACGGTGGCATTCATCGCGGGTGGCGTGGCGCTCGCGGGCGCCGCGGTGTTGTGGTTTACCGCCGATACGGGCAAAGAAAAGAGCGTAGCCGTCGGCCTGGGCCCTGGCGCCGCCTTCGTACGAGGGAACTTCTGAATGAGCCGCGGAGTACGACCCCCAATGCCTTCACGAAACCTCACTCAGCAGCTGTCACGGATCGCTCCCGTTTTTTTCGTGGGCGTGCTCGCCGCGTGTAGCAGCCTCCTCGGGCTCGAAGAGGTGCATGAAGGTCCCGCACCAGACGGTGCTAACGGTGGCGATAGCGACGGCAACAGCGGCAGCGGCGGGAGCAGCAAGGGCGGCCACTCGTCTGCTGCGGGCAGCAGCGGGCGCGGACAAGGCGGCGGAGCCAACGGCGGCACTTCAGCGGCCGGCGCCGCGGGTGAAAGCGGCGAGGGCGGCGAGGCAACGGGCGGCGCAGGTACGGCAGGGAGTGTCGGCACGGCGGGCGGCGCCGGCACGGCGGGCGGCGCAGGAGGCCCTGCCACCGACACCACGGTGCGTGGACACTTAATCGACTACTGGGGTCACAAACTCTCGGGCGTTCCCGTCGAAATCGGCGGCACGCTGGTCACGACGGATAACCTCGGCGCGTTCACGATCCCCAACGTGGCCGCCGAGTATGACGCGAGCTTGGTCGTCGAGTTTCCCGATAACTACGACGGAGAAGTGTTCGGTTGGGTATTTCAAGGGCTGACGCGCCGAGACCCTACCTTGCAAATCTACACCGGTCTCGAGCGGCAATCCGGCAACGTGTCGATCACCCCAACTCACGCCGACGTGACATTGACCGCGGGCCGCACGCAGTCCGTTTCCTTCGGCGGCCCAGATGGGGATTGGGATTTCACGGGCGTAGGCGCACTCGGCTACAGCCAAACCTCAGTTGGCTGGCGCGGTCCAGAAATGACGCAGCAAACCGTGCACGGCCTGATCTTCTCCCAAGATTCGACGACACACCTGCCCACAGGCTACTTCGCTTACGATGCTCAACCGATCTCGCTGAACGGCGCAGTTTCGACTACTTCGCCCGTCACGCTCGACATGTCGGCAAAAACCATCAGCTCCGGCAACATCACCGGCACGGTCACGCCCGCCGGGTTCGACACACGCGACAATCGAGTCTTTTTGCAGTTCACCTCGAACGCGTTCATCAAGTTGGTCGACGACAACGGCCCCAACACCTTCACGTACAACGTGCCTACCATCGCAAACAGCAGCATCACGTTCGCGGCATCCGAGGGTCAGTCCGAATATGGCGCGTACGCGGTGGCCCACCAAGACGCGCTCGCGGCGGGTGCAACCGGTGCGGCGGTGACCATTCCCAAGCCGAGCGATCACTTGGCAGTGATCCCGGCTTCCGCCGTCAACAAGGTGGATGCCAACACCCAGTTTACGTTTCAAGCCGGTGCCGGCGCGGGTGGCGTGTTCGTGCTCGCATTCGAGAACGCCGATACGAGCTTGCTCAAGACCGACGGCATGTACATCGTCACCACCAAGAAGACGCTGAAACTGCCCAAGGTAGCCAACGACACCTTCGCGCTGCTGCCCACGAAGTCGTACTACTGGCGCGTCGAAACCCACGGCGCTCTGGCCAACCTCGATGCTGCGACGGGCCCCACCGGCTTCATGGACACGTTCAGCGGCGACTATTATCACCTCGTGCCGGAAGGCCCACGCCGCGGCAGTGGCTCGTTCACGATCTCGAACTACAGCGACAAGATTACGATCGCGCCCTGATTGGGGCGTGAGCGTTTCCGGATAAAGACCGGCGCCCGGTCCGACTCGCCTCGACCACCTTTTCGTCACCAGTGATGATCGTCGAACGGATCCGGGGAACACATCGACGATCGACGTGAGCTGGAGTCTCACTTACGTCGAGGACTGATCCTCCGCCGAGACCTGCGAAAGCGCTGTACTCGGCGCGAGCACGTCCGACCCCTACGATACGGCTAGCTTCAGTGCGACCCAGTGGCTGACGTCGCCTTTGCGCGGTCTCGCACGTCTCGAACCGACAATGAGGGCGATAAGCTGACCGTCAACGCCGACGGCTCGCTCTCGAGCCCTTCGGCCCGGCCCGCGGCAAGGCCGCCCAACTGGATACATCGTTAATTGCCTTCGGCCGGGTCAAGGACCGATGTTAGGCTGCGCAGGCCTCGGGTTGGAGAGTTCAGACAGCGCGGTCGCCCGCACGTTCTTCGTTTTGCTTTCTTTCATTGGAGTTCGCGTGAAACGCTCGCAACACTTCGCCACTCTCATGTTCGGATTGTCGTTGCCGAGTCTGATCGCCGGGTGCGCGGGCAAGCCGGCAGAACAGGCAGTCACTCCACCGCCGGTCGCGCCTGCAGTCCCGCCCCCAATCGCTCCCGCCGTCACGGCGCCCGCGGCCGCAAGCCCCAAGTATCCTTCGCACGTATTCTTTGGCGATACGCATTTGCACACGGCTCTTTCGCTGGATGCAGGCGCCTCGGGCGGCAAGCTTCTGCCTCCCGAGGCGTACCGATTCGCGAAGGGCGAAGAGGTCACGAGTGCGACTGGCCAAAAGGCAAAGCTGTCACGCCCGCTCGACTTCTTGGTCGTCGCCGACCACTCCGACCAGATGGGGTTCATCACCGACTTGGCGGCGGGCAAGCCTGAACTCTTGGCCAACCCGTTGGGCAAGAAATGGCATGACCTGATGACTTCGGGAAAGGGCATGGAGGCGGCGATGAGCATCATCACGACCTTTGCGCAGGGCAAATTCCCGAAGGACATGATGTATAACCCGGGCACAACGGGCTATACGTCGACCTGGCAGGCCATCATCAAGGCGGCCGAGGACGCCAATCAGCCGGGCAAGTTCACCGCGTTCATCGGCTACGAATGGACCTCGCTGGTCAACGGCGCAAACCTCCACCGCAACGTCCTCTTTCGCGACAACGGCGACAAAGCCAGCCAGGTCGAGCCGTTCACCAACTACGCGCCAGGCAGCTCGAATCCTCGCGATCTGTGGAAGTGGATGACTGCTTACGAGCAAAAGACGGGCGGCCAAGTGCTGGCGATTGCGCACAACGGCAATCTGAGCAACGGCATCATGTTCCCGTTGATCGAGTCGTTCAATGGCAAACCCCTCGATCGCGAGTACGTGGAGCAGCGCGCCAAGCGCGAGCGGGTCTACGAAGTCACGCAGATCAAGGGTGATGGCGAGACCCATCCCTTCCTCACTCCGAACGACGAGTTTTCCGATTTCGAGCGTTGGGACAAAGGCAATCTCGACCTGACGCAGAAGAAGAAACCGGAGATGCTACAGTTCGAGTACGCGCGCTCGGCCTTGAAGAACGGCCTCAAGCTCGAGAGCCAGCTCGGCACCAATCCGTACAAGTTCGGCATGATCGGCAGCACCGATTCGCACACCAGCCTGGCTACGGCAGACGACAACAATTTCTGGGGCAAGATCTACGGCAGCGAACCGAATCCGCGGCGGACGCAGCATCCCTTCATGAAGACGCCGCTGGCCACGATCATGGGCTGGGAAGAAACGGCGTCCGGCTACGCCGCGGTCTGGGCCAACGAGAACACGCGAGCATCGCTGTTTGACGCCATGCAGCGCAAAGAGGTGTACGCCACGACCGGCCCACGCATGACGGTGCGCTTTTTCGGCGGCTGGGACTACAGCGCGGCTGACGCGAAAAACGACGTGGCTGCCGCCGGCTATGCCAAGGGCGTGCCAATGGGCGGCGACCTCACGTCCTCTGCGGCCGGCAAGTCGCCCACGTTCCTCGTCGCCGCGATGAAGGATCCAGAAGGCGGGAACCTCGATCGCGTCCAAATCATCAAAGGCTGGATGGACGAAAAGGGCGCGCTGCAAGAGAAGGTTTACGATGTCGCGTGGTCCGGCGATCGCAAACCAGGCGCAAACGGCAAGCTGCCCGCGGTCGGCAATACCGTAGACGTCGCGAACGCCACTTGGACCAATACCATTGGCGCGGCGCAACTCACGCAGACTTGGCAAGATCCGGATTTCAGCCCCGCGCTCCGCGCTTTCTACTATGTGCGCGTCTTGGAAATCCCGACCCCGCGTTGGACTGCCTACGACGCCAAGCGCTACAACCTGAAACTCGGCAAAGAGGTACCGATGACGACTCAGGAGCGCGCTTACACGTCGCCTATTTGGTATACGCCCGCCAAGTGAACGACACAGTTGGAATGCGCAGCTGGCTACGCGAGCCGCTCTTGCACTTCCTGCTGCTCGGCTGCGCGCTGTTCGTGCTGTACGGCTGGGTGGGCGGTCGCGCGCAGGGTGATGGCGCCAATATCGTCGTCACCCGAGGGCAGATCGAGCAGCTGACCGCGGGCTTCGTACGAATGTATCACCGGGCTCCGGACCAGGCCGAAGTCCAAGCGTTGATCGACGAAGCGATCCACGAAGAGATCTACTATCGCGAAGCCAAGGCACTCGGCCTGGATCGCGACGACACGATCGTTCGACGCAGGCTGACCCAGAAGCTGCAATTCGTGTCGGAGAACGTGACGCCAATCCCAGATCCGACCGACGCGCAGCTCAAGGCTTATCTGCGCGACAACCCACAGCGATTCCAGCAGGAAATACGCTACAACCTGACTCAGGTCTACCTCGACCCCGAGCAGCATGGGGCGCGCCTGACGGACGACGCGCAAGCCCTGCTCGCGCAACTGCAACGCCCCGGATCCGTGCCCGACACGAGCGGAGACGCCTCGCTCATGCCGCGCAGCTTCGAGACCGTGCCCGCGGGCGAGCTGTCACGGATGTTCGGTGAAAAGTTCGAGCTGGCCCTGCGCGCCGCGCCGATCGGACAATGGTGCGGGCCAGTGCCTTCCGGCTATGGCATCCATCTCGTGCTGGTCCGCGAACGCGCCCTGGACCGCACAGCAACCTTGGCCGAGATGCACGACGACGTGCGCCGCGCGTGGACCGAAACTCAACAGGCGGCCGCGAACGCGCGTTTCTATGCGGACTTGCGCAAACGCTACCACGTGACCGTGGCCCCCCATGAGGTGACCAGCGCACCTTCGGTCGGCCAGACTACGGAGCTCGGACCGTGAGGCTCCGAGTCTGGGTCTTACTCGTACTGCTACTGAACCTGCTCACGGCACCGGTGCAGGCCCACGAATCGCGCCCGGCCTACCTACGACTGAAGCAAGTCGATCGCGAAACTTACGAAGTCCTTTGGAAGGTGCCAGGACAGGGCGAGGGACGGCGCCTCAGCCTGGACGTCGTATTCGCCCCCGACGTCGTGACGCTCGGCACCGCCTACGACACGTTCGCCGCTGACGCCTTCACACGCCGGTGGCACGTGCGGCACAAGGACGGCCTCGACGGCACTGCGATCCGCATCGACGGCCTGAACGGGACACTGACGGACGTACTCGTGCGCCTCGAGCGGCTCGATGGCACGACGCGCACATTGCGCGTCGCGCCAGCGTCGCCAAGCTTCGTGGTCGAGCGGAAGCTGGGCAGCTTTGAAGTCGCACGCACTTATCTGGCGCTCGGTTTGCAGCACATCCTACGTGGCGCGGACCATCTGCTGTTCGTGCTTGCGCTGGTGATCTTGGTGAAGAGCGTACGCACGCTGCTCGTTACCATCACGGCATTCACCGCTGCGCACAGTCTGGCTCTGGCCGCCGCCACGCTCGGTTGGGTGCACGTGCCGTCACCGCCAGTGGAGGCAACGATCGCCCTCAGCATTCTGTTTCTGGCCATGGAGATCCCTAGAGCGAACGCCGGGCACACCAGTCTGACCCTGCGAAAACCGTGGCTTGTCGCGTTCGTATTCGGCCTGCTCCACGGTCTCGGATTCGCTGGCGCGCTCGGCGAAGTCGGAGTGCCCCCCAATGCGATTCCGGTTGCTCTGCTGTTCTTCAATCTGGGCGTCGAGTTCGGGCAACTGTCGTTCATTGCCGTTGCGCTCACAGCGATCGCCGGTTTGCAGCGCGTGCGTTGGACGCAAAAAGCGTGGGTCCAGGGCTTGCCGGCGTATGCGATCGGAGCGCTTGCCGCCTATTGGACGATTGAGCGCGTCCTCAACTTCTGGGCATAGTTTCGAACTCAGCGCGCTTGGCCACCTCTGTGGAGCCCCCGCCGCGCTTGCCCGTTTGGATGAGCTCATCGCCGCCCTGCGCGAAAGCCTGGTTGATTCCTGTCCGGACTGCTTTGGGGCGTGCGCACTATTCCAAAGTCCGCGTTGCACAGAGGCCTTGGGCCGTGTCGAAACCCGAGTAACGTGCTGCCGACAAACGTTGAAGCTGACGGCAATCTCGCTGCGCTCGACTTTCGTACCCGAGCGAAGCGATTCGAGGATACGCATCCGCCAACTTCGCTGCACTCAAGAAAGAGCAGCAGGCTCTGCTGGCACTCGCTTTCAACGTCACAAAAAACTCCGCGGAATAGCGCGCCGCCGCCGAACGAGGCTTGAAGCAGACGCAGATCTCGCTTCGCTCGGCACTCGCTACTGACGCCGTGATACGTTAGCCGGACCGAGAGAGCGCCCATGACCACTCAACCCCCGACCTGGATTGATTCGGTTTTGGAGACAGGGGTACCAGCTTACCCGACGTACGACGCTCCAATATCAGACTGGCATCCCGCTATCTTTGAGTCGGCGTTCATTGCGCTGCATCCGTTTTGGCGCAGTGAGACCCCTATTTCCTGGGGCGAAGTCGCGTCGGCTACCGGATTGAGTGTGGGGCGGCTGAACCGCGGTCTGCTCACTCGGAGCGGCGCGCTCAGGACTGAGTTTCGAGACTCCGATGCCGGGGCTCGTCTGAGTGGGTATTGCGACCGGTCAGGGCTCGACGCTCCCATCGACGGAGCGCTACCGCTGACGTGGACGCCGCTCTTGGTGGCGTTCTTTCGATCAGCTGGTGCTGATCAGTTGTGGATCAGGGATGAGTTTGGCCAAGCACTATCGCCTTGCGCTGCTTTGACGGAGCCCCTAGATCTGTCTCTTGACCGTATTCACCGGAGGGGAGCGATCTTCTCGGCTGTACCGGGGGTGCTTGCGGCCGTGGATTGGGACAGCTTCTTTACGCTATTCCTAGCACCGAGGTCGCAGCTAGCGACTCTCTCCAAGGCCGTTGAAGGCTTTGTCTGTGCAACCGACACGGAGCACTTTTGGAAGGCCTCAGGAAGTCAGTGATGAAACGCATCTGCCCGGTCAAGTCGCGACGCCGTCGCGGAGCACAACCGTGAGCAGGGTCCGCATCGCCCTCGCGAACATCCGCGTGCCTGCGACCCGTGCGGAGTCCGTGCTCCTAGCGACGTCGGCAATCGTTGAGGCAAGCCGACAAGGCGCGCTGGTGATCTGCTTTCCGGAATGCTTCGTTCCAGGATATCGGTGGCCGGGTACGACAGCGCCAGCTCCCGATCCCGCGTTCCTCGAACGGGCGTGGGTCGATGTGGCGGATGCCGCGCGGGCTGCTCACATCACGGTCATATTGGGTACGGAGCGTGTGACCGATCGTGGCTTGCAGATCACCGTGTGTGTGATCAACTCGGACGGCACGGTCGCGGGGTGGCAAGACAAGGGACAGATCGATCCGTCGGAGGAAGCCATCTATCCTGCACTCGCGACAGAACGTCGGGTTTTCAGCGCCGGGCCGTTGACCTTCGGGGTGGTGATTTGCCACGAGGGATGGCGCTATCCAGAGACGGTGCGGTGGGCTGTGCGTCGAGGCGCGCAGGTCGTGTTTCACCCCCACGCGCATGTCGCTGAACCCGGGAGCTATCGTCCCGTCGCGTTCGGCGATCCCGCCAACACCTTTCACGAGAAGGCGATGTTGTGTCGTGCGGCGGAGAACACATGCTACTTCGCGTCGGTGAACTGTGCGAGCGAAGGTTCCGGCACGACGTCGGCGGTCGCGCGTCCGGATGGCACGCTGCAGTGCTTTCAACCTTACGGACAAGAGGGTCTGCTTGTGGCGGATCTGGACCTCAGCACGGCCACCGGGCTACTCGCCTCGCGGTGCCGAACATCGCCGATGTAGGAAGGTCTGCGGCAGCCTCTGAGGGGAGCGGCCTAATAAGGGGTTGGACTTGACGACCCCCCGCCGACCGCGACAAGGCCGCACCTAAAGTTTGCTGCCGCAGAACTTGCAGAAGGTCGCGTCGCTGTCGTGGCCTTCGCCGGAGCATTGTGGACACGCCTCGGTCGAGACTGGCTTGCGCATCGCGCTGGTCAGCTCGGCCGTTACGATGCCCGTCGGGACCGCGATGATGCCATAGCCTAGGATCATCACCAGGCTCGCTAGGAAGCGGCCGAGGTCGGTCTTGGGATAGACATCGCCGTAGCCAACAGTGGTGAGCGTGACAACGGCCCAGTAGATGGCGTGGGGAATGCTCGTAAAGCCGTGCTCCGGGCCTTCCACCGCGTACATCATGGAGCCCATGATCGCTACGATCACCAGCACGGTGACGAGGAACACCGAGATCTTACGGGAGCTCGCGCGCAGCGCGCGCCCGATGATTTGCGCCTCGTCGAGGAAACGCGCCAGCTTCAACACCCGAAAAACGCGCAGCAGACGCAGCGAGCGTACGACGAGCAGCGCCTGCATACCGGGAAAGAAAATGCTCAGGTACGCCGGCACCACGCTCGTGAGATCGACCAGACCAAAGAAGCTCGTGGCGTACCGTAGTGGCCGCTGGACGGTAAGCAGGCGCGCGACGTACTCGGCCGAAAAGAGCCCCGTGAACACCCACTCCGCAAGGCGCAGCTCGGCACCATAGCGCAGCCGCACCCAAGTGACGCTCTCGAGCATGACCGCGCCAACGCTCGCCACGATGGCGACCATCAGCGCAACGTCGAAGGCACGCCCGGCAGGAGTCTCGGCCTCGAAGATGATTTCGTGCGCTCGCTCACGAAGCGAGCCAGGTGCGGGAATAGCCACGCGCAGCACTCTAGCGCGCGGGACGCCGTCGAGCACCTCGCTATACGGCAGGAGGCGCCGACGCTGCTAGTCGGCGCCCGGAGACGGCTCGCGGAGCTGCTTGCGGTAGGCACCGGGCGCAACGCCGGCCCACTGTCGGAACGCGTGGCTGAACGAGGCCTCTGAAGCGTAGCCCGTCAGGACCGACGTCTTCGCGAGGGTTGCGCCCTCACGGAGCAGTATGGCCGCCTTCTGCATGCGGAGACGCGTCAGGTAGCCGAGCGGTGGCTCGCCGACGAGTTGAGTGAAGCGCGCCGCGAAGACCGAGCGCGAGAGGCCGACCTCCTCGGCGAGCGACGCGACGGTCCACGGCGCCTCGGCGCGATTGTGCATCGCCGCGAGCGCCGCTGCGGTGCTCGGATCGCGGAGGGCACCGAGAAAGCCGCCGCCGTCGTCGGGGACCCGCGCAAGATACGCGCGGAGGATCTGGATGAAGATGACGTCCGCCATCCGGAGCAGGACGATCTCGGAGCCGGGCCGATCCGTCTCGACCTCCCGGGTGATGAACTGGATGTTCTCGAGGAACGACGGCCCCCCCTGCTCCGATTCGGGAGTCATTCGGATGACCGGTGGCAGGACCGCGAGGATCTGCCGCGCAAGCGGATCGTCGAGTATGAAGCAGGCGGTGACGAAGCTCGTCTCCGCGCCCTTCGCACCGAGTTCGAGCTGCATGACGGCGCTGCGGGAGTCGCACTTCGCGACTTCATCGAATTGCACGGAGGCGCTGCGTGGATGGTCGCGCAGCGCGTGCGCGTGTCCGAGCGGCAGGACCGCGAGATCGCCACCGGAGAGCGCGACGTCTGGCTCGTCCGTATTGTCTACACTGAGCCACGCGCTGCCGCGCACCATGTAGTGGAAACGGACGCAGCTCTTCCCACCCGACAACGCCACGCCCCACGGGGTGCGCCCAACCGTGAAAGCCCAGCGGGTCTGCTGCAGACGAACCGGGGCGAGAACCGCGCTTAGGGCGTCCATCGAGCAGCAGCGTAGCGTGCCGGAACCCCGGTCTCCAGGCAGCGCGGACGATTTCGATACTTTCCCGGACGCATTCGGATGGTTCGTGTGAATCGCGAGCCGCACATAGGACGCATCGTTCTTCATCGAAAGGAACTGTCATGTCCAACAAGCTCGATTTCTCCCAGGAACTCATTGGTCGTCGTGCACTCGTCACCGGAGGCACACGCGGCATGGGCGCGGCGATTGCGCAGCGTCTCCTGGACGCCGGCGCGACGGTCGTGGTGACGGGGCGCTCGCGCGGCGAGGGCACGCCCGCGGGAGCCACCTTCATCGCTGGCGACGTCAGCACCGTGGAAGGAGTCAAAGCGATCGCCGTGAAAGCAGTCGATGCCCTCGGCGGCCTCGACATCCTCGTCAACAACGCGGGCGGCGCAGTCCCCATCGCGGAAGGCACCGCGGCGATCCCCGATGAGGAATGGCAGGCGTCCTTCGATCTCAACCTGTTCGCCGCCGTCCGCTTGACGAATGCGGTGTTGCCGACGCTCCGCGAGTCGAAGGTGGGCGCGATCGTGAACATCTCGTCGAACGCGGCCAGGATGCCCTTCGGTCCATTCGCACACTACTGCGCCGCGAAGGCGGCGCTCGACATGTATTCGCGAGCGCTCGCGCTAGATCTCGGGCCGAAAGGCATCCGCGTGAACGTCGTGTCACCGGGGCCGGTGACCACGCCGGGCGGCGACGAGGCGCGAAAGGCGTTCAGCGACGCGACCGGCGCTCCGGGCGACGTATTCGCCCAGTCTGTGCCGCTCGGCCGCCTAGGGACCCCGGACGACGTGGCGGAGGTCGTCGCATTGCTTGCGTCAGATCGCGGGAAGTGGATGACGGGCGCGAACATCCTCGTCGACGGTGGAATGACAGCGCGCTGAAGGCAAGGTTCGTGAGCTCGCGATGGGCGCGGCTCCGAGCAAGCTGATGGTGAACCGGCTGCCTCGATTCCATCGCCTATTGCACCGCCTGCCTGCTCGCGCGCAAGAGCTCGTTCGAGAGCTGCGGTGCGGACAGACGCACCGCGCGCGCCAGTATTAGCGCGCCCACCATCTCGCTCACCAGCCGCATCGCTCGCATGCGCGCCGCGGCCCTACCGGTGACGCCGCTACGTCTCAGTGCTTCGGTAAGGAGCTCGAGCGTGCTGACCAGCCCGTCCGCGAAGCCCGGCTGCAGCTCGTCGTGGCGCGCCGCATCGCTCGCTAGAGCGGCCATCGGACAGCCGCCTTCACCGTCGCGATGCGCGGCTGAAAGGTAACTCTTGACGTAGTGCTCTAGGCCCGCCGCTAGCCCTTCCCGAACGGATTCGAGCGCGCGTGCAAACGCTGCCGTGCACGCCTCCCGCGCCAACGCCCCCTTGTCCACGAAATGATTGTAGAAGCCTCCGTGTGTGAAGCCGGCCGCATCCATCACTTCAGCGATGCTCACATTGTCGATACCGCGCGCGCGAAAGAGCTCCGACGCGATAGTCAGGATTTGCTCGCGATTGGCCGCTGCTTGCTGTTTGGAGATTTTCATTGCTTTCCACGGGCTTGACAGCCCCAATGATGAGCTTAATCATCAAACAGTTCGATGTCGAACGTCATCATTGGCTGAGGAGGCAAATCCCCATGGGCGCATTAGCGGACAAAGTGGCACTCATCACCGGCGGCAACAGCGGCATCGGCTTAGCAACTGCCCATCAGTTCGTCGCTGAGGGCGCCTACGTCTTCATCACAGCGCGCCGGCAAAAGGAGCTCGATGAGGCGGTGGCCGCCGTGGGCAAGAACATCACCGGCATCGCCGGCGACGTCGCCAAGCTGGACGATCTAGACCGAATCATGGCCACCATCCAGCAGCTCAAGGGCCGTCTCGATATCGTCTTCGCCAACGCAGGGGTCGCCGCCTTCCAGAAGCTGGGCGAAATCACCGAGTCGGAATTCGACCGCCATTTCGACATCAACGTCAAAGGCACGCTCTTCACAATCCAGAAGTCCTTGCCGTTGCTGCGCGATGGTGGAGCGATCATCATGACGTCTTCGGTGGTGGGGTCCAAGGGGCTCGGAAACAATAGCGTTTATAGCGCGACGAAGGCGGCCCTGCGCTCGTTCGCGCGCACGTTCACGATGGACCTGAAGGAGCGCAAGATTCGCGTCAACGTGGTCAGCCCGGGTCCGATCCACACGCCGGGGCTCGAGACTTTGGTGGGCGCGTCGGGCGATCATCTAGAGGCGGCGTTCGCCGGATCGGTGCCGCTCGGGCGCGCCGGGCGCGCGGAGGAGATCGCCAAGGCGGTTTCGTTCCTGGCCTCGGACGCCGCCAGCTACGTTGCCGGTAGCGAGCTGTTCGTCGACGGCGGATTCGCACAAGTCTAGCCGTCCGCGCTCAGGGTCGTCAGGGGTTCGAATCCGCTAGGCGCGTTGAACTTCTCGCTGGCGCCCAGGCAATTAGCCAATGCTCAACGCGCGACCGCTCGAAAATAGCCGACAAGGGTTTTGCCAGGTCCGAAACGTCTGCGGTGTCGACGACGTGTCCACGCTGCGCCGCAGACGTTATGACGATGGCGTGGATGGAGGTTGCGCCTTTGAGGTAGCGAGCGCTTCCCGTGGCGCTGACGGCCGCACAATACCTGACATAATGCTGTCACTGGGGTCGAATAGCTTTCGGCCCATGAAGCTCCATTTTCATCCGTTGTCCGGCAATTCGCGACGAGTACGGCTCGTGGCTGCTCACCTCCAAATTCCGCTCGAACAGGTCGTAGTCGACTTGGTCACCGGCGAGCAGCGCGGCGAAGCGCACCGAGCGCTCAACCCGAATGCGCGCGTGCCCGTGTTGGAGGACGACGGCTTCGTACTCTGGGAGTCGCGGGCCATCATGGTGTACTTGACCGAGAAGGTAGCGGACCAAACCCTGCTGCCCGCGGAGGCGCGCGGGCGTGCCGAGGTAAACCGCTGGCTGTTTTGGTGCGCGGCACACATGGCGCCCGCAAACACGATCTTGGTGCAGGAGAACATGGTGAAGGGCATCCGTGGGCAAAAGGCCGATCCGGCTGAGGTGGCGCGAGGCGAGGCCCTATTTACGCAGTCTGCGACGGTGCTCGATGCGCAGCTTGCAGGCCGATCGTGGGTCTGCCTCGATCGCCTGACACTCGCGGACTTCTCGATCGCGGCATCGTTTGCATTGGCTGGTCCGGCAAGGTTTCCGATGGCCAGCTACGCCAACCTGCGAGCGTGGCTAGAGCGCGTGCAGGAGCTCGACGCCTGGAAGCGCACGGCTCCGCCGCAAATGCCCCAATGAAAGCGCGCCCACCCATTTGCACTGAAAGCTGGACACGGGAAGTATGGACATCATGAAGACCCAATACTACACGGCGACGAGCCTCGACGGCTTCATCGCCACCGAAGACGACTCGTTGGAGTGGCTCTTTCCGCTGGGAAACGTGAACGACACCAGCTACCCGGCATTCATCGAGCAGGTCGGGGCCTTGGCAATGGGCTCGGCAACCTACGAGTGGATGCTGCGCAACGCCGAGAAAGTCGCGGCGGAGGCCGGGTCGGCCTGGCCTTACACCCAACCGACGTGGATTTTCTCGACTCGGCAATTGCCCACGATCCCGGGAGCGAACACGCGCTTCGTCCAAGGCGATGTGCGACCCGTGCACGCTGAGATGAAGAAAGCGGCGGGCTCCAAGAACATCTGGATTGTCGGCGGCGGAGATCTCGCGGGGCAATTCTTCGACGCTGGTTTGCTGGACGAACTGTTCGTCCAGGTCGGTTCGGTCACCCTGGGCAGGGGCAAGCCACTGTTCCCACGCCGCGCCACGACACCGCCGCTTCGTCTACTTTCGGCTCGGCAGGTCGGCACGGGTTTCGCGGAGCTTCACTACGAGGTGCCGCGGTGATGAGTCCCGATTTCGACCACCCGTGTGCCGCGCCAAATTTGCGACCGCACCGCTGTCCATAGTCAATTCTTCAATACACGGCCGCCACTTCAGTAGCCGTAGGAATGACGCTCAATCCACGAACCGCTCACGAAATCGCGGCGAAGGTCAGAGGGGGATTCGGCCGCGAGAAGGAATTCAGTATCGCAAGTATCTAGGTATACATATGCTCTCCGGTTCGGAGCGGCTCGTGTTACGCGCAGACGACCTAGACCAGTGGCTGGAAAGGGTGGAACCCGGAAGACCCGCGAGCGTCTTTACGGATGACGTGGCGGACACGCACCGTGCGCTTCAGCAGATCGCGGAGTCCGCAAACAAGCCGGCGCGCGTGGTCACTCTGAGCTGGCAGCGCGTCCCAGCGCTCGGCAACGAGCTCGGGCTGCTCGTGACCGCGCTCGCGAAAGCCACGCTCGAGCTCTACCCCTCGCTCTACGGGTTGATGCAGACGACGAACGAGCGCTGGACAGAGAGCGATCTCGAAACGGCAGCGCACGAGATCACGCGCCGAATCCCCTCTGTCCTTGGAACGGCCTGCCGACAGATTCTCGCGGCGTGTCACCGGAGCCAGCCGCCGAGCATCGAGAAGCTCTCGAATAGCGAGCAAGTTCGTCAGCTCGCTTTGGCAATCCAGCCTGATCGGCTCATCTTGCTGATCGCCATCCACGATGCAGAGGCGAGTAAAGTCAGCCTCCGCGCCCTGGCTCAAGGCGCTGAATGGCTCGCTAGCAACACACGGTCGCGCGTGGTCCTGGTGCTTCCGAGGCCGCTCAGCGACGAACGCGAGCTCGACCACGTCACGTACACGGCGTGCGTCTTCAGCACCCCGGTGGAGCCCAAAGTAGCGGCTCCTCCCGCACTGCCGCCAGAAGTTCCAACCAAATCGAAGAACAGTGCTCCGACCGATGCGGTGGTCTCTGTTTCGCCCGTGCTCGGCAGACCGCATCCCGGCAGCGAGGCCGAGAAACTCCTCAGCGAGTGGATCAGCGGCGATGCTGAGCTCGCACCGTTGTTCCGCTTCAATTGGCCGGTCGAAACTCGCTATGACACGAGCCCGATCGTCGATCTACTTTGGGAAACCGGGCGCCTGGTAGTCGAGATCGATGGACAGGAGCACTGCGCCCTCGGCCAGTTCATCCGCGATCGCCGCCGCGACTTCGAGCTCTTCATGAGCGGCTATCAAGTCATCCGCTTCACGCGTTTCAAAGTCCTCGAAAGTCCCGACCAAGTTCTGAACGACCTCCGCGATGCCGTTCGGTATCTCGGAAAGGCGGAGAAATAAGCATGAGTGTCGCCAAGAAACCGCGGCAGCCTTCGAAGCTAGAGGCAAAGTCAGCGAAGCCCAAAGGGACCGATCCGAGCGCGGCGCAGGCCAGGGCCGCCAAGGCAAAGGCCGCCGAAGAGAAAAAAGCGGCGAAGGAAAGAGCAGACAAGGAGAAGGCCGCCGCGAAGACAAGAGCGGCCAACGAGAAAGCAGCCAAGGTCAGGGCCGCCGAAGAGAAGAAGGCCAAGACCGCCGCTGACCGAGAAGCCAAGGCCAGGGCCGCCGAAGCGAAGAAAGCCAAGACCGCCGCTGACCGAGAAGTCAAAGCCAGGGCCGCCGAAGCGAAGAAAGCCAAGACCGCCGCTGACCGAGAAGCCAAAGCCAGG
>Ga0247777_1000048_pt1 | contig 48194 bp, 64 predicted proteins | sample UWRJL154409C5_FD_179937 | JGI IMG/M metagenome (GOLD analysis project Ga0247777, IMG submission 179937) | Plant litter microbial communities from Arlington Agricultural Research Station in Wisconsin, United States - UWRJ-L154-409C-5 | ecosystem: Environmental > Terrestrial > Plant litter >... | reverse complement strand
CCACCTTCAAAGGCATGTATGATAAGCTGGTCAGGCTAAAGGACCTTATGAATAAGCTGCGATTTGTCGACGCCGCAGTGGAACTATCCGATTTGCTGCGGGGAGTGTCGAAGATCGAGGAACGGGAGCCCACGGTATTGAAAATGTGCGCCCTGTTCATGAATACCGAGGACGAGGACCGCACGGTTTTCACCCAGGACTTATACGTTAAGAAGATAGCCGACTGGAAGCAGGAAGGCATAGACATGCGCGATTTTTTTCAGGCTGCCTCCAATATGGTCGCTGGCTTTCTGGACGTTTACAGGACAGTTACCCGCATCACTTCGGGCCAGCAAAACACCACAGCGGAGGCAAACCAACCACAAGAAAAGGCCAGTCAGTAGATGCTGGCCCCCTATCCATCAATGATCAGGTAAACAATCTGCGGGACATGTGGCGGGAGGTATGGTGGAAGATGGCCGACGGCATCAAAAGCGAATACGAAAAGATAAAGGGCACCGACGTGCTGGAATACTGGAAACTGTTTGATCTATGGCAGGAACAGGTCAGCAAGGAACGCGATTATTACAAAAACAAAAACCGCGACAATGGCAGATGAGTATTTAATCCCGTTTGGTTTGGACACAGCCACTTTTTTCGAGGGTGTGCAGGCCATCGACAAGGGCATCGACGCTATGGATGCAAACGTGCAAAATGCCACGAAGGAAATGCAGAAGGGTTTTAATGATGCCGCTGCAGCCGGGGATAACCTGGGGAAAACCATAACAGTGGATGCCGAAAAGGCCGCGAAGTTGCGGGATGAGGCGAAGACACTGGGTAAGGAACTGGGCGACGCATTGAGTGGCAAGGGGGTCAGCAGTGAAATGGAAAAGAAGTTGACAAAATTCAACGATCTGCTGGTCAAGTTCGCCAGCAATGCCGCGAAGCCGATCAAATTCAACTTTGACGATGCAAAACTGGCTGCCTTCGACAAGGCCCTGCAGGACGGTGCCGGTGATATAGAAATACTTACCCAGGCGGTTGGGTTGGCTAAGGATGCCCTGGGCCAGCTTGACCCAAATAGCCAAGAATTTGCTGAGCTCAACACGCAGATAGAGATCGCTGCTACCTTCCTGGCCGAACTGGGTGCCGCCACCGACAACGTGACAAAAAAGAACCTGAGCCTTAAGGGTGAACTGAAACAGATCAAGGCCGCACTGGCTGAGATGGAACTGGCAGGAAAGGAGGGAACAGCAGAGTTTGAGGCTATGGCCATACGCGGGGGCCAGTTGGAGGATCAAATAGGCGATATATCCAACCGCATACGGGTACTGGCCAGTGATACGAAGTACCTGGACGCTGGCATACAGGCAGTGCAAGGACTGGCTGGCGCGTTTACTGCAGGACAGGGTGCCCTTGCACTGTTTGGGTCGGAAAGCGAGGAAGCAAATAGGGTTATTCAGAAGGTCACCGGAGCAATGGCTGTGCTGCAGGGTATTCAGGCAATAGCCAACGCCCTGAATAAAGACAGTGCCCTTTCTGTGCTGCTATTTTCCCGCGCGCAGGCAACCGCAGCCGTAAGCACTGAGGCGTTGGCCGGTGCCGAAGTAGTACAAACTGCTGCCACAGTCGGCGCAGCGACCGCCATGCGTGCCTTTACGGCTGCTTTACTGGCAAACCCGATTACTGCCATCCTGGTAGGGTTGACGGCCATTATAACGGCTCTAATAGCGTTTTCTGACAATAGTGCCGAGGCGGAAAAAGCGACAAAAGCCCTTAACGAAGCCCTGGAAGCTCAAAAACTGCTGCTGGATTTGGACGAGGCCAGTATGAAGCGGCGCACTGATTTGATGGTCGCCCAGGCTAAAGCCGCAGGTAAGTCGGAGAGTGAAATCACGCAGATTGAAGGCGAGGCCATTGCCAGGCGAATAAATCGTCGGCAGGAAGCCTATGCCGAATTTGTGAAACTGTACAATGACAGCGACAAGCGTGCCCTGCTATCTGCAGAGGATAATAAAAAGTTGGAAGACGAGTTGCTTAAACGCCAGGCACAGAATGCTGATGACCTTAACGAATTGGAAATAAAGCGCATTGAAAAGCAGGGCGACCTGCGTAAAGAGGATGAGGCAGCCAAAAAGAAGGCCGATGAGGCGGAAAAAAAGAGGCTGGAAGACGCGAAGAAAGCAGCAGAGGAACGCAAAAAAATACTGGAACAGCAAATCAAATTTACCCGCGAACTGGAAGCCGCCAGGGTGGACGCCATTGCCGATCAGTACGAGCGCGAACGCGCACAGGCGCGCGCTAACACGGCCGCGAAAATAGCCGATCTGGAAGCTGAGAAGGCCCTAAGCGGGAAAGCTGAAAAGGACCGCAATGCCCTGATTAAGCAACTGCGGGCCAACCTGGGTAAAGAGATAAAAACGATTGACGACAAACAGGCTGCTGATCAGGCAGCTTTGCAGTTTAAGGCCGCGCAGACCATCATCGACAACCGGGAGGAAGGAATAGTAAAGGAAGTGGAAACCATACGCCTGGGCTATGAAGAAAAAAAGCAGCAGATAAAGGAAGAATTTAAGAACGAAACCGATCTGCGCCAGCAACTACTGGACCAACTGAACGACGCCCAAATACGTGACACAAAAAAGGCTCAATCTGAGTTTACGAACAAAAGCATTGCCCTGCAGGAAGAAAGGGCCGTCCTGGAAGTAGAGACCGCTGCGAAGTATGTAAAGGACCTGCCCGGCATTGAGGAACAAAAGCAGGTGGCTGTCCTGGAAGTGAAAATAAAGTACGCAAAGCTGGCCCTGCAGGCACTACTTGACCAGGGTAATGCCGAGAACAGCACCGTAGTACTGCAGGCCAAAAAGACCGTGCAGGAATTGGAAAAGGCATTAAAGACGGCGGTTAATGAGGCGAAGCCGGACGGCATCAACTGGTTTAAAATGTTGGGCCTGGGTGAGCTTTCACAGGAACAGCGGGACGCGGTGATCGGTGCCGCACAGCAGGCCCTCAGTAGTATAAGCGAAATCACCGGCTTTATTGTCGATCAATACCAACGCCAGATTGATAAAAAGCAGGAAGTAATAGACCAGATCGACAACGACATAGACGATTTGGAGGACAAGCTGGACAAGGAAAAGCAACTGCGTGACGACGGGTTCGCCAATAACGTGGAACTTTTGGAGGCCGAACTGGCCGAGAAAAAGAAGGCCAAAGACGAGGAAATCAAACAGGCCGAGGAACTGCAGAAGCGTCAGGCAGCCATCCAAAGGGCGCAGCTTATTCTGGACACAGTGACCCAGGCGTCGAACCTGATCACATCGGCTACGCAAATCTTTAAAGCACTTTCTGGCATTCCATTCATTGGGGTGCCATTGGCCATTGCGACCATTGGCCTGATGACCGGCGCCTTTGTGGCTGCAAAGGTTAAAGCGTTCCAACTGGTGAACGATCAAAAACAGCAGTTCGGGGGTGGTGGCTGGATTGACGGCAAACCACACAGCGAAGGCGGTAAGAAGTACGTGGCAGCGGACGGCAGCGGTGACGTGGTAGAACTGGAAGCCGGCGAACATGTGACCAAAAAAGCCCAGGCAGCGAAGTATGGCACCTTGCTGGAAGCCATCAACAATAACAACATTGCCGGCATGAATGATGAGGCACTGCGCGATATGCTGGCAGGCATGGGCATCCACCTGCAGAGTGACAGCCCGAAGGAAGTGCTAACGGTAGCCCGGGAACGGGACAGCTTGAAAGCACAGGTAATGCTGGTAAGCGGCGGCCCTGATATTAGCAACGATGTAACGGCCATCAACCAGAACGTAAAGTATCTGGCAGACAAGGAACGGGATAAGACGGAACGGTGGGAAGATGATAAACACTACTATATCCGTAAAGGTCAGAAAACCACCAAAATACGTAAAGCATGAAAGCCCCGCACAATAGCTACAGATACAAGATAATAAACCGCCTGGGGGTGCTACAAGTTGCGCCCCTGGGCGAATCTGATTTCACAATTGAATGGACCCGCGAGGACGAGGGCAAGCTGGACTATAAAAACGAACTGCCCAGTAAAATAGTGTTTACCGGCCAGGCATACAGTAACCTGCTGAAACTGGAACGATCTATCTACCGGTGCGACTTCGTTAGCATCACCGTGGAAAGGGAGTGTACAACCGGCGGGGTGAGTTCATGGGTGCCGTGGTTTACCGGCCGCATGTCGCTAAATGACGGGGATTGGGACCTGGACAGGTGCCTGGTGGTTATTAAGCTGGACGATGTAAAAGAGGAACAGTGTTACGAGGACAATAAAAGCAAGGAACTGAACCTGCTGCAAAACATTTTCGCACGCCGAACCATCTATCTGAACCCAACAAATATTACCATTGAGAAAGTAACGTATGAGAATACAGACGTACTAAGCACTGGCGACTGCGGTACTATCTATTGGGGTGGAGCTGGCGAACCAACAGACGGTGGATGGGTATATTTCGCCTATGTTTATTCACAAGACAGCGCATTCGATAGTTGTTTCATGTCTACAAGTTGGGCCAGGGAGACGATACTAATAAACTGTGGCGATCCTGTACCTGGACCGGAGTGGATACTGGTGGACGACGGATGCCCAGGAGGGCAGCAAAAGTATGCAAGACCCGCGCGTACGTACGGGTGCAGGTACTCATATCCTGATTATAACGAAACTATACAGACCACAGAATACACATGCTTCATTGTAGGCGATGCTGCCAGTAATATATTGATTGACAACGGCCTAAGCCTTGAAAGCGTTATTTCCCTGTTTGTAAGCAATTTCTGCCCGGGGTTTATATTCGTGAGTGATTTTTTTCAGATCAACCCCGACGTGCCGAGTGCCGTAAACTACGTGACTGGCCAGCGATCTAAGACCCGGTTTCTGACCCTTTACCAAAAGTCAGATGTAAAGCGCCCCACTGCTACCGGCAATGCCAGCAAGGCAAACCTGTCCTTTGAGAAGTTAATGGAAATGCTGGTCGAAACCTTCAATGTACGGTGGCGCGTGGAAGGGGTGACGATCCGTATGGAGCATGTGAGCTTTTTCACCCGAAATGCCGGCTTTGACCTCACGCAACCGCGTTGGAATAAGTTTACAAAAGCTATGCGGCAATACACCTACGACACTGACGACATACCCGCGCGCGAGGAATATAAGTTTATGGAAGCGGGGTACGGTGATTTTCAGGGTGTGCCGATCATCTATTCAGGCGGGTGTGTTTCAGGCGCCAGCCGGAACAATGTAAAAAATCATGCGGTCGATAAAGTGACGACCGATGTGGAACTGGTACTATCCAACCCGGACCCGGATAGCAACGTGGTAACCGACGACGGGTTTGTGCTGATTGCTGCGGACTACGATGGCAGCAACTACTACATAATTTCGGAGGCTTCAATTTTGGGAGGCAGCACGTTGAATAATAGCCTTGCCTGGGCGCAACTGCACCGTGACTACCATAAGTGGGACAGGTCGTTGTCAAAGGGTAATATGAACGGGGTCAATACAGACTTTTACAGCACGAAGCCGACCAAAAAAGGTAAAAAAGTTACCATACCCCTATGCTGCGGCGATGTATTCAACCCTGACAATACGATCAAAACGGTACTGGGTACTGGCATCGTGGATAAGGCCACTTTTTCCTTTAAAAACGAGACGCTGGAACTTGAACTGCTTTACCCTTCAGACCAGAACCTAACCAACAACACGGCACCCGTGGCTGTGAACGATACGGCCAGCACTTACCAGGACTTACCGGTGACCATCAACATACTGGCCAATGACAGCGACCCGGACCCTGGTGCGGTGATTACTTCGGTACAAATACTGCTGAACCCGGGCCACGGGACTGCAGTCATTCAGCCGGACAAGACCGTGAAATATACCCCGCTACCTGGCTATGTGGGCGACGACTATTTCGTGTACCGGATATACGACGACTGGAACGAGCCGAGCAACAACGCCCTGGTGGCAATAGAGGTGAGACCGCCGAACGTGGGCCCGGTGGCAGTAGACGATAGCTACATCGCACAAAAGGACACCGTGATGAATGTACCAACAGTATCCGGCCTTTTTGTGAACGATCACGACGATGTTAGTTTTAGCCTTGACAGCTTCGACGCAGCCAGTGCAGAGGGTGGCGTGGTTGCTGTAAACCCTGACGGCTCATTCAGCTATACGCCGCCGGCGGGATATGTAGGTACGGATACTTTCACCTATACGATCATTGACGGCATGGGCCTGACCGATACGGCTACTGTGACCATCGATGTACGGGACCCCAACAACCCCGTGGCAAATGATGACTTTTACAGCACCAGGCGCAATACGAACCTAATAATTGCGGCACCAGGCTTGTTATCAAACGATACCACAGGCGTGGGCGTATTGGGTACATTGCCGCAGACGGTGCCCACTGCTGCAGGTGGAAGCGTGACAATTGGATCAACCGGAGGCTTTACATACACGCCCCCAACTGGATACACCGGCCCCGATACGTTCATTTATACCGCTGTGAACGGTAGCGGCTTTGACCAGGCTACGGCCCATATTCAGGTACTCCCCGAGATATTCGTGCGCCTGCAGCAGGTGACCAGCGAATCGGGCGGACTGACGCAAATGTGCGGTGAGCCACCGGTGACAATGGACGGCGGCGATTATCAGCGCGGTAAGTTCAAACTGTTCTTTTACAGCAATTCAGCCGGAACCATCCCGATGAATGTCAACGGCCTGGGTCTGCGGGTTAACCTGCGTATTGTGGGCACCTACTATAGCACACCAGGCAGTTATACAAACGACTTTTTCGAGGACGTGAGCGGCACAGAATACCCTCTGTTTGGGGACAGCGATTACAATTACTACTATTTAGAGTACAATTGTGCTTTCGACGCTGTGCTGTATACCAATGAATCAATTAGTTTACGCCCAGGTGATTATACCATAATTTAAAACGACAAAGATGCTATTTACCGAACTTCCCGTCGCCTTCCCCTGGTATCCTGACAAGCGCCAGCAAAGCCGGTACAATGAGAACGCAGAGGCGATATGCAGCTATAAACTGATAACCCCGGTGGATGCCCTGCTGCGGTTTGAGTTCTGGAAGCCGGCGGCCGACTTCCTCCCGAACCTATGGGAGATATTCAACGCCGACAGTGACCAGCAGGTGGCCAATATATCGCCCAGTATTCCAATGATCACGCGTAAGAAAATAGAGGGTAAGGAGTATTATTACTACAAGGGCGACAGGCTGAACGCGACCACTGGCCTATTGAACCTGCCACAGGGGTTTTACTATTCCCGCCTGGTATTCCCTAACGGGGAGATGTACTTTTCGGAAATGTTTTTCGTGCCCGATCTTCACAATTATGGCTTTAATGTGGCCGACGACGACAATATCAATTTCCTGCGGCTGGAATGGTGGAACGATGGCGATTTACGCCCCATTTTTTATAATAATGTCCCTGCAGGTGCAACCGTGCCGGATTTTCGCAACGTGATATACCTTGACAGTTTCGTGACCAACAGCGAACCGCAGATCACCGAGGACGGGACCCGGGACGGGGAAGACACAGTAATTGAAACGTTTCAAAAGGCACTCATTGCATACCGTATTACCGTCGTTGTTCCTGACTTCCTTAAGCGCGCCCTGATGCTGCTGGAAATGCACGATCATGTGCTGCTGACGACTAAGTGGGGGGTCCGGTCCGGGGAGATTGAAAGGATTGAAGTAGCCAGCACCCTGGAAGCAAACGGGGCCCTTTCTGTGGTCGATATGCTATTTCAGGAAGACATGGCAATGGTAAAGAAGGGCTGCGCGGACAACATGATTTTTGACTGACGAGGCCAAAAATTATATATTTGGTACAGATTTACTAACCCATTAAAAATTTCAAGCTATGCCAGTACCTACATGTACTTTAGACTGCAATGCTACGCTGCCGGTGGTTAAGTTCAACCGCTGCGCACCCAACGTAGTTTTCAGTGAAATACGGCGCATATTCATCGCAAAGCTGAACGCCGCCCCGTTCGCCAACTGGAAGGCTGCAGGCGAATGGATTGCCCGTATGAGCGAAACGAACGTTGTCGGCAATGATTACATTCGCGCCCTTACGGTGATCGGAGACAAGCCGGCAGCCACATCGGTGGTAAAGGAAGTGAGCAACGGCCGCCGGGTCACCATCGGCAAGGACCACACACTTAACTGGACCATTGACGATGTGACGGATGAGAACTACGAATTTATGAGGGCACTGGAATGCGGTGGCGAATACCGTTTCTGGTATGAGACCGAAGGCGGTTACATGTTCGGGGGTAACGAAGGCTTTACCAGCCGGGTAGATGCCAACGATGTGTTGAACCGGGGCCGGGATGAGATTGAGACGATCAACGGCGTATTGTCCTGGCGTTCAAAGTTCCACCCTGAGCGTGCTATTTCACCGATTTACGATGGCAGCAGCGGTGTAACCCCTACGACTTTTGACACAGAATTGACCGTCGGAGCTTCTACAACTGACACAGACCAGGGCATTACCATGACTGTGCTGGCAACGGATGCCGACCAAAAATTTGAGTTCAACGCGATCTCCCCGCGCGTGGGTACGCCCGCGAGTATGTCCATTGAAGTGGGCGGCGTAGAGGAAACCACCATCGACTTTACGACCGATTACCTGGGCACCTACTTCCTGTACACGGACAAGGCAGGAGTGGAACACGGGCCGGCGGTCTTCCAGACTGGTACGCTGTCTTTCTAAGCGCAACATTACTACAAAAACAGGGGGCTTTGCGGCCCCCTTTCTTAAATCAGCACGTCAATGGCAAACAATATAAAAAATGGCTTCAATGCGATTGTAGCCAAAACAACTATTTCATTCGTCGACGCTGGTATCAATGGCACCAACACGGAAATAGTATTCCTGGTGGATGGGGTAGACCTCAAATCATTTGTACCGGGTCGCGCAATCAATGGTATTTCCGGCTTTGTAGCCAATAAGGGCTATTACATGGTGGCTAAACAGGATATGGACCTGGAAAGCATGGTAGTGCCACCGGTGACTGGTGTATCCCAACTGGCAGCACCGGGCAGCTTCACCGCAACGCCGGCCAGTTCGACACAAATCAACCTGTCATGGAATGCCTCACCCAATTCGACCAACTACGTGGTGGACAGGGCAACAAACGTAGGCTTTACCACAGGTGTGACCCTGGGTATATATAGCGGGTCCGGTACGTCTTACAACAATACCGGTCTGACAGCATCTACTCAGTATTTTTACCGCCTTCGTGCTACTGCTGCAGGTTATGTAGATAGCACATACAGCACAGCCAATGCAACCACTTCGGCCGTAGGCGCGATACTGGAAGACCTGACGTTTCCAACGCAGGTAAATCTTGCAAATACAGGTACTACATGGAATGCAACGAGTGGAGCAGGTTTTTATGATGGCTATGGACTTTGTGGCAAAAAGCTGGCTGCGGGGACTGATGGATATATCCAAACAAGGAACACCGCTACCGATTGTACAGCCGCAGTTATCGCTTTCAACACGTCGCAGGTCAACCAGAAGTATCAAGATACACCCGGTTCAGGACCTATTAATTACGAAGCGGCCGCGTTTCTCAATTCTGGCGCATTGTATTACATTGACAACAATGGAAATGCAACCAACAGTGGCACAGTGTTGGCTACCGGTGATTATTGGCGGATTATACGCACAGGAAGCGTTCTAAAACTTCAAAAATCTTCCAGTTTACCAACCTGGACCGATGTGCTGACGTTCACCTTTAGCAGCACTGCAGACCTGTTTATAAATATCAACATAGACGGAAATTCAGGGGCCAATAAGCTGTACGAACCCAAAGGCTATAACCTTGTAACTGCATAACATGGCGAATAATGTTTTTGCTGCCAGTCCGACGGTGGTGGTATGTAGTGTTGCTGCTACATTCATCGCCGCCGGAATTACGGCAATCAACACATCAATAATTTTTCAAGTCGATGGCGCGGAACTGAAAAGCTACGTACCAGGCAGGGCCATAAATGGCGTGACCGGGTTCACGGTTGATAAAGGTTACTACATCGTTGCTAAACAGGATATGGACCTGACCGATTACTTAGTTCCGCCCATTACAATTATCGATGTTCCAGACTTTACGGACGCGGTGATTGTAGCCGATGGCAATAGCCTGACTGAGGGATACCTGGCAAGCTCACCAGCGGCATCATACCCCAGTCGGCTGGCAGTTAAAGAACCGTTTGCCAGCCAGGGTACCACAGTGACAAATAAGGGGGTAGGCGGCCAGACAACGCAGCAGATGATTGACGACGCCACTACCGACATTGACCCGCTTTATAATGCTACAGTGCATTCTGTGCTGGTAGCGTGGGAAATGGGCAACGACCTGTATTTTAACGGCAACGTGAGCGGCGCCGAAACCCGTTTCCAATCCTATTGCGCAGCCAGGCAGGCGGTAGGCTGGAAAGTGGTGGTGTGTAACCTGCCGGCGCGTGATCACAGCGTCACGAACGGCGGAGTAAGCCCTGCAGGGGATAGTGATGCAGCTTACAACACGAAGCGGCTGGCCCTCAATTCCTGGCTGGCTGCAAACTGGGCGACCTTTGCCGATGGCTTTGTCGATCTGGCTGCAGACGCGGCATTCACCACCTACAACACGACGTACTTTAATGCCGATCATGTTCATTTGAAAGATGCCGGCTACCAGAAAGTAGCGGACCTGGTGGCACCCGTGATCACCGGCCTGACCTTCTAACCATTAACTATTAAATCTTATCCCTGATCAAAAAAACCATTACCGAACCCACAAACCTGGCCTTTAATTAGCTATGAACCAATCAAAAGAGGTAACTATGACACCCGAAGAAAAACAGGAGTTTACTACTATGAAGGGTGATATTAAGGATATTAAGGTGCAAATGGGCACGATAGGCGGGCAAATGACTGACTGTTTACGTGCGTTATTGGGTAGCGATATAGGCAAAGACGGGGGCCTGGTAGGTCGCATTGAGCGGATGGAAACGAGTTTTAAGGATTTCAAAGAAGACGACTTCCACGAATTTCGGGAGGAAATAAAGCACGAAATACAACAGCTAAAGGATGATGCAGCCAAAAGCCGGTGGCACTTAAATGTTATTTGGCTATGTTGCGGAGCCGTTGCTATGAGCATTTTAGGGATGGTATTAAAGGCCATATTTAAAACATAACAGCATGAAAGTAAGCACTCTATTTAAGTACACGCGGGGCATGTTGGCTTATGTAATCGTGGTGGGTTGCTTCGGTTTCCTGTTTCTGGTGGCGGTTCATAAAATACCTACTGAGAATAAGGAAATCGTCAGCCAGGCGCAGGGGTTCGTCCTTGCCATCCTGGGCGTGGTGGCCGGTTATTACTTCGGCGCCAGCAAGGATAAGAGTGATCAGGACCAAAGCCAGATATTTCCGAAAGACCCACCAAACCCGTAGATTTGGGAAAATGGCAAAACATGAAAGCACTCAATTTAAAAACACTGTACGCCCAGGCATCCCGCTGGGCGTTACCTTTTTTAGCCGCCTGGCTAATCTTTTCACTATGGAACGGCTGCCACAAAGACGCCATTGCGGGTAACCTGCAGGGCGTAGTCGATAGCCTGGAAAAGCAGACCGTGACCCTGCAGGGACAGAACGGCCAGCTAATCGCACAGAACGATGAACACCAGGTCGAAAACAGTAAGCAGCTAAAAAGCCTCACAGACACGATTTTTGACCTTAAGAAGGCAGACCAGCGCCGAGTAAAGGAGGTGCAACGATATGCCCGTATTGCGCAACAGGTGACCTACAAGGACAAGCTGGCCACCTGGACCGATACGCCGCATGTCACCGACACGCATGTCGGAGACATACCGCCACAGCCGGCAGACACCAACCTGATCAGGATACCCCGACCGTTTAAGTACGTGGACAGTACGATGAGCTTCGCGGGCGTGGTCGTACGCGCGGGCGTGCGAGTGGACAGTATGAAGATCACGAACAAGCTGCACCTGCGGACGGTGACCCTATCGTCCGGCTTTCTGAACTGGAAGCGCCAGACGGCTGTACAGGCCATCAATGAAAACCCCGCATTCACTACTACCGGCATCACCAGCCTGGTGGTTAAGGACCGCGTGACGTGGTGGCACCGATGGGGTAAGCCGGTCGCGTTCGCCGTCGTTTCGATTGTTGCCTATGACAGATTACGGAAGTAAAAAAACTGTTATATGCGTGACCAAAGACTACCCGTTTGGGCCCTTATCATCCTTTTTTCTATCCTGTTTTGGGCCAGCATTATAAAGCTGGTTATCCACATCTTTTCATACTAAAAAGCATACCGTTATGCGTACGATCAATCACATCATTTTGCATTGCACAGCGACCCCACAGACGGCTACAGTGGCCAGTATTCAAAGGTATTGGCGTGAGGTGCTAAAATGGAAATCGCCAGGCTACCACCACATAATACAGCCCGATGGCACCGTAGTGGACCTGCTACCTATTGACCAGGTTAGCAACGGCGTGGCCGGCCATAACCATGATAGTATCAATATTAGCTACATCGGCGGAGTGGATGGCAAGGGCCGGGGACTGGATAACCGGACACCCCAACAGGTGGCGGCTCAGATCGGCCTACTGCGCAAGTATCACAAACAATTCCCAACGGCGGACATATTGGGGCATCGGGATTTTCCGGGAGTGACCAAAGAATGCCCGTCTTTTGATGTACGGGCGTGGCTGAAAACCATATCATTGTTATAGCGTATATTACACACGCTTTGACTTTAATTGTTGATGTTTTTCATGGTACGGGTCGGGGGCTGACATACTCCCGGCCCTTTTTATTTCCACTTATTTATAAAATAGTTTCCTTTTCTTTTCCTTTTTATTTCAAAAGTGTGTACATTTGACGTATCAAATCACACAAAAACTTCGCAAAATGAGTAAGAAAAGAGAGCTTTACGACCTACTTAAAAAGATCGGCCCCATTCGTTGTGGAACTATCCACATAATCGACAACAGCGGCCCGAACAGTACAGAGCCCACTTTCATGGTACACATCAAAGGCGGTGTACACTTTGAAATTTTCGTCGATGTTTACGGCCCTTACATGGATATGATATGGCGCGGCCATTTGCCGAAAGCCAAAACACAAGCTGAGGAAGCCGAGTACGTACTGGGCTGGCTTAAACTGGTAGGTATCAAAATAGGCGGGTCGAAAGTCTTTTAGCCCGTAGTTTCCCGCGAAGTACTGCGGGCTGGCCGGGGGTGATGCCCCGGCCCTTTTTAAACTCTAAACCCAACCCATGTATAAAACAACCGCCATGCGTGCCATTGCGCGCTTTAATGCCTGGCAAGCTCAAAAACTTCAGACTATGCAAACCGAACAACAACAGAAAATTGCCGCCATTACGGAGCAACTGCCCGATTATGAGCGTCTGGTATTTGAAAAACTACAGAAGGTTACCGGCCGCAACCTGTGGGCTGCTGGTATTCAGTGGAACCTCATTAACAACCTGACCGTAGAGGGTGTGCTGACCCTGATTGCCGAACTGCGGGAAGTGAACAAATTATCGCCGCACGAAATGACTACCACGGTATTAGGTTTCAACATTGAACATCCTGAGTTATGAGTATGATTTATGGAGACGTTTGTACCGGTGGATCGGCGGCAACGCTGGCCTGGCATTCATTGGGATGGAAGCCTGCTTTTTTCTCAGAAATTGAACCCTTCCCCTGCAAACTATTAAAGTATCACTATCCGCATGTACCCAACCTGGGGGATATGCTTAAACTGCACGAAAATGAGCAATTCCAAAAATGTACAATTGACATTTTGGTCGGAGGAACCCCGTGCCAATCTTTCAGCGTCGCAGGATTACGGGGGGGGCTTTCCGATATTCGTGGCAACCTTGCCCTTGAATATTGTAGAATACTGGTTACAAAGAGACCCCGCTGGTTTGTTTGGGAAAACGTCCCCGGTGCCCTTAGTTCTTTCTCAAATGCGGCAGACGGTCCAAATCTGGCAGGAGTTGGACATACATACGCAGAAGATATTACAGAAACGTCGGATTTTGCAGCCATCCTTGCAGCGTTTCGGGAATGCGGGTATTGTTGCGCCTACAGGGTGCTGGACGCTCAATATTTCGGAGTTCCACAGCGACGCCGTCGCATCTTCGTTGTCGGATATTTTGGAAGTGACTGGCGACCACCTGCAGCGGTATTGTTTGAGCCCAACAGCATGCCAGGGAATTTTGAAGCGGGCAGAAAAGCGGGGGAAGAAATTGCCGGAGCACTTAACACGCGCTCTAAAGGCCGTAGTCCAGGAGCAGACGACGCAGCAGCAGGACACGTAATTGTGGGTACACTGGACGCAAGGACAAAGGGGGGCGGTTTCCCTGGGTCTGACGGTGCTATGAGTGGGCATGTAGTTCCTATGGCAATAAGAACGGCCAACAATGGGGCAGGTGGGTCAGGAATTAATGAGGCTGGTATTGCTTACACACTTGACACTAACGGAAACGACGGGCAGGCAGTACTATACGAACCGGCCAGCCTTCTAAATGAAAATTGGAAAAAACAAGATGTAAAGAACACTTTGCGGGCAGACGCCTCAAAGAACTCACATGTTATTGCGTACCCATATAACCAGATAACCAGCTTTCACAACCGATCAAATCCGCAACCCGGCGACCCTTCCCCGTCTTTGACAAAAACATCCACTATTTTTCTGGTGCCTGCAGTGCGCAGGTTAACGCCATTGGAATGCGAACGCCTGCAAGGGTTTCCTGATGGCTATACCAATATTCCCGGATGCAGTGATACCTCTCGTTATCAGTTAATTGGAAACAGTATGGCCGTTCCGGTAATGGAGTGGATAGGGAAACGTATTGACCTGGTAGACAAGTTTCTTAAAAATATGTCCTAAATATTTCCTTTTTATTTCCTTTTATTTTCTCTTTTTGTTTCTTTTTTATTACATTTGGGTAAAATATACCATCATGAAATCATTGCTTTTGAACCTCACCGCTGCCGGCATCATGCTGGCGTTGTTCATTATTACCCACGTTTTCCTGCCAGCTAAAAAGAAAGGGCTGCACCTTGTACTGGCCCTGGCGCTGCTGGCGTCCTGCAGTAAATCAACAATTGAGAACCGGGCCCCGGAGCCCGCCAGTAAGGCCACAGTTCGTTTATTTTCCACGAACGCGGTAGTTGCCACCAAAGTCATCACCGCGAAGGTCAACGGCGTAGAATACGGCCGTATTGCATATAGCGCGGGCGCGCCCGCGTGCGGGGCCAGCGGGTTCGGTAGTGTGCAGATCGTGCCGGGTACTTATACCGTGGACGTGATCGACGCCACCAACCCGTATGCCACCAGACAGATAACCATCGTGGTTCCCAAAGACTTCACCACTTGCGTATTTTTCAATGTTAAATAGAACATAATGAGCCCATTGGAAAAAAAGGCATTATTGTATTGCCTTGCCAAACTGCAATCAGTTGAGCCACATAAAGTTTATGCTAAAATTTGCACAGTGACCAGCAATCTGCCTACAGATGATTGCAATGTAATTTTAGCTACCCTTTCCGATGCAAATACGGAGCATATAAAAAAGCCAATCAATGATGCCGTTGAATGGCTTCAGTCTGTTTTAAATAACGCATAAACCGCGCCCGGCGGTACTGGGCATTACTACCATGAACATCACCATTGACAGCCTGCAGGATTACATCAACGAGCGTGCAGGTAAAAGGCTGGACACTGATTTGGCCAAAATATCATCTTTCATACGAACCAACCGGATACTGGCCGATACTGCCAAAACGCCCTACTTAACATTTGACATGGTAAAAGCCGAGGGTCAGGATACAGCCGCTAAAGACAGTAAGGGCCCTTATTGGGTTTTCCAGTTCGAGATCAACAATACCGTGTACAGAAGTGTGGCCAGCAGCCCGTATATGGATAACCTGCGCACTGCCTGGCTACCTGCATACATCAAAGAAGAAACAGAGGCGTTTCTGGCTCAGGTGCAGGCCCTTCAGCTTGGTGCCGGTGGGGATGATATAGAAGACACAGTATTTGAGGAACAGTAAAAGGGCCCTGCAGGGGCTTTTCCCTGCACTAATATCATGTATATACCTTCAAACACCACCCTTTTCGAGTTAGGGGTTTACTTTAACATTTTTAGCTGGCTGGACCTGTATAAACACTTGGAGGCCCGCCAGATGACAGATACCGACTATGTGGATATGGCGCAGGGGGTGGTGGCGGAAAGGGTGCGGCACCTGGTCGACCTCCCCAATGATGACCCGGAACCGGTGATCATGCGCCGTTTTTACATTGCTGATGTGAAGGCTAAGGCTTTCGACGAGATTTATAACAAGCTACCCCTACCGGACAGCAAGGCCCTAATTCATGAGATCGTGACAGAAATGGCACTGTATGGCGGTAAGCACACCCAGGGCGATGTACACACCTTTATCGACAACATACCCACACGGTACAATGAAGAATAAGGCCACCAGGGAGCGCAAGCGAGACCGAGAGGAAGTGGTGTACATGCTGCGCGCTGAGATTGAGTACATGCGGTCTTTACCGGCCTGGAAATTCAAACAGGAGGTGAACGAGTTTGTAGAAAACCGGGTACGGCCATTACTTCCATACAACCGCCGGACTAATAACTGTGATATATTTTGCAGCATTAACCGGACCTACCACAAGGTTTTTAATGTCTCCTACCGCATTTAAACGTGCCGGGCGTATCCCGGTTTTTCATACTATGGCAAACAACAAAAAAGCCGCCACTAAGAAGGGCACCAGCAACCCACGGTTGCGAAACATCGCCGATCCCATGCGGGTAACTATTCCAGCCGGTAAAATTTACACTATCCACAATCTTGGAGACGAGGTATACGTGGTCGAAAATGGCCTGTTCCCCGACAAGTTGGCCCTGATGTTCAAAGAGGCCCAGGAAAAAGCCTACCAGGAGGGTCTGGCAGCCGGAAGGAATGAGGCACAGATGTATGTGCAGAACTGCTGCGCGATACAGAAGTCGCCGCAGGAAGTTACCGGCGAAGTGTTAACGGCCATTCGCCAGTTACACGTCGGTGATCAAAACGAAGTGTTTGCCCAGGTGCAAAAAGAGCTACGGCTGGATAGGTCGCGCCGAGTGGAGGCACTACAGGAAGATTACCAGCGGTTTAAGGGGCAAATGGACAACGCGCAGGTAGCCCTGGCAGGCTTTGACAATGTTACCCGGGGGGGCCTGGAAACACTTGGTTTTCGTTAAAAAGTACTTACATTTGGTACAGGTATCTGCGTTTACATTGGCATAGCTGGCAGCCTGGACCTTAACCGGTTCAGGCTTTTTTATTCCCTTCCAGTTACTTTATTATTTTGTTTTCTTTTCTCTTTTCTTTACTTTCGCTTTCAAATATCTTACACAATGGCTAAAACAGAGTATCCATGCACGATCAGTGCAGAACTTCACCAGACATGGCAGCGGCTTATGAGGCGCGGGGACGTGCTGGAAATGCGGAAAGTGATTGAGTACAGCGGGCCAACAATTCGCCGGGCTCTTAACTACGGTTACGTGACCGTTCCAGAACTGCCGGACCTGATTAACAAGTTCTTTATGGACCGGCTGACTGCAGAAAAGAGTGCTGCCGCTACCATGAATGCAATGGCAGATCAGGCTTAACCCAGTTTATTCACCAACACAATACGCCCATTATGGACGAGCAACAACAACAGTCGGCGCAGGCCGTAGTCACTGGTCAGGTGGCAAAGCAGCCGCCCACGCTTAAGTCGCTTATGAACAGCGACACGGTAAAACAGAAGTTCCAGGAAATACTGGGTAAGAAGGCCGCCGGTTTCATATCGTCAATCCTGCAGGTGGCCAACGGCAACGACAAGTTAATGAAGGCCGACCCGATGAGTATATTCAACGCTGCGGCCACCGCTGCGACCCTGGACCTGCCCATTAACCAAAATTTGGGGTTTGCCTGGATCGTGCCCTATAGCGGCCGTGCCCAATTCCAGATGGGGTACAAGGGCTTTATTCAACTGGGTTTGAGGACTGCCCAGTACAGCCGCCTGAACGTGGTGGAAGTGTACGAAAATCAGTTTAAGGGCTGGAATGCCTTAACCGAGGAACTGGACGCGGATTTCAACGTGGAAGGTGCCGGCAAGATCGTCGGGTACTGTTCCTTTTTCCGGCTCATCAACGGCTTTGAAAAGACTATGTACTGGTCAAAGGAGAAAGTGACCAACCACGCCAAAAAGTACAGCAAGTCCTATGAACACCCGGACGGACAGTGGCGCAACAACTTCGACGACATGGCTAAAAAGACCATGGTTAAGTTACTGCTGTCAAAGTGGGGCATACTGTCCGTAGAGCTTCAAACAGCCCTGAAAGTAGACCAGGCCATCGTCAATGATGCTGATACCCTGGACGTGACATACGAAGACAACGAGGAAACCGCCGAGGACAGAGCCGCAGCCGCTACCCAGGCCACAGAGGACGCTATTAATGGCGGTGCAGGCAAGGGTAAGGGAGGCGCAAAGAAGGGCGGAGCCGCTGCAGCCAAATAGGACACATGAGAAGCCAACCACAGGGGGTGCAGTGCTTACCACCCCCATTTTTTCAAACTTATTTTAAGACATTGTACATCACGTCAGCGCCGGTGGCCATTACATGCTGACGCAGTGGGCTATTGGCAACGGTGTACAATTGGGCCCATACACGGCGGGGAAAGCCGCCGTGTTTTTTTATCTTCACCAACTCAAAGCATTTTTACCATGAAATCAAAGTTATTACTGACGCCGACCACTGACATGTCGCAGGAGGATTGGCTACGGTTCAGAACGCGCGGCATTGGTGCCAGTGACGTGGGCACCGTGATGGGGTTCAACCCGTACAAAAGCAGCATAGAACTGTATTACGAGAAGATCGGCGAGGACATTGGGTACAATGTGGAAAACATCTACATGTTTATGGGCAAGGAACAGGAGCCCCTGCTGGCAGATATGTGGCAGTATTGGGACCCGCACGCTGCAGATGATCATGTGGCTACAATGATCAAAAACTACCGGTCTAAAAACGTCGTACGCAGGTGCCAGAAGGTCAACGCCTACGTGCAGAACCCCGCCTATCCGTGGCTATTCGTGAGCCTGGATAGGAAGATCAACAAGACGACCGCCCGGGGCGAGGGTGCCCTGGAATTGAAGACCATCGCCGGGCATGAAAGTGACAAATGGGAGGGCGGTATACCACCCAGTCACGTCGTACAGGTGCAGACGCAGCTACTTGTGTGTGAGTTCGACCACGGGGAGCTGGCCACCCTTAAGAATGGCCGCGAGTTCAATGTGCTGCCCTTCACCTATAACAAAAGTATTTGCGGTGCCATCATCGACCGAACTAAAGAGTTTTGGGACCGGGTGGTCGAAGGCCGCAGGCTGGCCACAGTCCGGTATGATGCAATGCGCAACCACAACCAGCGATTGGTGGACGAATGCAATGCAAAGCTGCAGAAGATAGAGCCGGAGCCAGACGGTAGCGAGGCGTACAGTGATTTCTTAAAGGAAAAGTACCGCATTGCCCGCCCGGGCGAGATGGCCGGCACGCTGGAAAATTTGCAGATCGCGCGGGAACACCTGGACGTAAAAAGCCGCATTACCGAACTGCAGAACACTGCCAGGCTGAAAGAAAACCAGCTAAAGCAGGTATTGAGGGATGGCGCCGACCGTATGGACTGGGGGACAAGTGGGTATATTTCGTGGAAAACCGATGCTAATGGTGTGCGTAGATTTCTCAATAAAGTGAAAGAAAAATAGTGTTATTTTGATCCGTGCGCGTATAATTCCAGGCCGGGAACTATATTTGCACCATACCCATACGGTAACGAGTTAAGAACCTTTGACAGCGGGGCGGCCTCCCCAACGTCAAGGGTTTTTTATTTTCCCATAATGAACAGAATTAACAGAGAGAAGCGAAAAAAAGACTTTACCATCATACCGAACGTGGTTTTTAAGTCTGGTCTATCCCTTCGCGCAGTGGGTCTGCTTACTACTATCCTGCAGCTACCGAATGACTGGGTGTTATACAAAACGTGGCTTTATGAAAATCTTAAGGAGGGGCGCGACGCTATCCGGGCAGCCTGGTCGGAGCTTGAAAGTGCTGGTTATATTGTAACAGTCAAAGACGGTGGCGGAAAGGGCAAGCTGCCGGAAATCACCTACATTGTATATGATTACCCGCAGAAAACGGTAGATAATCAGTGTGCGGAAACCCGACAGCCGGAAACACTGCAGCCGGGTATCCCACAGCCGGAAACCAGCCCACTACTAAGTACTAAGGGACAAAGAACTAATAAAAAAAGTACTAATAAACAAAGTACTATTCCCTTGTCTGAGGACAAGGGTGCCCCAATGCCGGAACAGGCGAAAACCCGCAGTGAGAAAAAAAGCAACTTATACCAGGGCTTCATTGACATATACGATAAGTGGTACACGGCAATGAACGGGGTGCCGCCAAAATATGATGGTGCCGCCGGGACCGCCGCCAAATCGCTAATACAGTACTTCCAGAAGATCGTGCAGGCGCGCGCGCAAAAGGATGGCCACCCGCTGGAAGGCGACAACTTGGACGCGAAGGTGCTGGAAGCCTGGGCGTTTATCCTGAACGAGTGGCATAAGCTCGACGCTTTCCTGCAGGCAAAGACCAGGCTACTGGATATTAATTCCAATATTCAAAATATCATAACCCAAATCAAAAAAGCAAATGAACGACAACAAAATGGCGTTAGTGCCAATGGAAAACAAGCAACTGGCGGAGGTGTTACAAACGATGCCCTTGCCCGAAAAGTTACAGGCGTCGCTGCTGCTTTTGAGCAACGAGCAAACCCCGGAGGAAAATAAAGCACTGGCCAAAACGACGTACCAGGTGGTCCTGCTGGAACTGATGCCCGAGGGTAAGCCCAACTACCTGGAAGTGGTCAAATATCCGAAAATATCCGACCTTCTACCGGTTCATGGCGCTGCAAATATGCTTTTCATGCTGGCGGTGATGGTGCGGGATTTCTGCGCCAGCCTGAACGTGGTGCGCAATATGAATGAAGACCAGATAATCGAGACGGCGACCATGATGCTGCAGGAGTGTGGCAACTACCGGCTGGAAGATTACGCCCAATTTTTCACCCAGGCAAAGCGCGGGCAGTTAGGAATGATACGCGACCGCGTGGACCTTCAGGTAATCATGGAACTGCTGGACCAATACCACAAGCGCCGCAGCCAGGCAGCCGAGGACAAGCGCGCTGCAGAGATAGAGCGGGAAGAAAACCAGATCGTAATACCTGCCCCATTTTCAACCCCGGAACAGCGCAAAGCCTCAAAAGACCCGGACGACAGGGTGATGGGCCTGGGTGGTGCCCTTTCCAATATGAAAGCGGCCTACCTTGACAAATTCCCGGACCTGAAAAAACTGGAAGGCAATGGATGACGCAAGATGGACCCCCGAACAGTTCCGACAGTACCAGGCTAACCAGGCCAAAAAAAAGGGTAACAAATACGGAGCGAAAGCGGTCGCGGTGGACGGTAAGAAGTTCGACAGCACAAAGGAGGCCAAATACTACGGGACATTAAAGCTGCGCCAAAAGTGTGGGGAAATCACCAGCATTGAGGTCCATAAGGTTTACAAGCTGGACGTGAACGGGGTACATATCTGCGACTATGAAGCCGACTTTGTGATCACCCTACCGGATGGCACGGTGCAGGTGATTGACGTGAAGGGAGCGGCGACCGAAAACCTGCCCGTGTTCCGCATGAAAAAGGCCCTTATGTACGCAATCCATGATATTCTCGTCATTATCGCATAACTCAAAAAATCGTTACCAATGGCAAAGCCAAAGCCCTGGACGCAGGAACAGGACAATAACCTGCGAAACTTATTTGCTGCTGGCTGGAAAGACACAGCCATAGCCACACAGATGTGCCGGAACCCCGACGCTATTCGACAGCGCCGACATGTGATTGGGGCGGTTAAATTCACAAAAAAGCCATACAAACAGGTCAACAAACGACCCGCGAAGAAAAGAGGCCGCTACAAAGGCCCTGCAGGGGCACAGGCGCCGCTTTTTAACTTCGACCGTGCCATCAATCAGCCGGACGGTAAGCTGCCATTAAAGGGCCTGGATAGTCACGTACAAGGGTTTACTGCAGATCAACAGATCAAGGGCATGGCAGTATCCATACGTGAAACCATTGCTTTTGACAGTGGCATAGCGCCGGGTTCGTTGGTGTTTTTTGCCTCCCACGGTCAGGTGGATATGCAGGCGCGCGGGCTAACACCCAGGCAGGTGGCGAAGATATTAGCGGCCTTTATTTCCAAAATAGTATAGTTTTATTTCTTTTTCTTTTCCTATTTATTATATTTGCTTTTCTTATTCATCAACAATAAATCATAGAACTATGGCAAAAACAGTCAAAGCCAAAGCAGAAAAAACAGTCGTCGAACCTATTCCGTTTCCCGTGGAACCTACTACGGTCGACGTTGAGGCCGAAGTGGTTACCGGTCCATTGGAAATTATGACCGCCGACCAAAAGGCTGAAAAAGAAATACAGGCTTATAACTTGTCAAAGCAGTGGATAGCCACAAGGAAAAAGAAGTATCTGGCGTTAACCATTGCTGGAATTGAGGACAAAGAAGGTTATAGTAAGGTGGAAACGGCATGGCGAGAAATCCGTAATAAGCGACTGGCAGTAGCCGGTAAGCACAAGGAATTAAAGGCGGATTACCTTGTGATTACCCGAAAAATTGACGGGGCAAAAAATGAGTTTACTGAACTGCTGGAAGAAATTGAGGGACCGCTAAAGGACCGTATGAATGAGATTGACAACGCCAAAGAGGAAAAGAAGCGCGAGGCAGAACGTGCCCTGCAGGCTAAAACAGATGCGCGGGTGCAGAGCCTCATCGACAACGGCATCACTTTTAACGGTTCATACTACACTATTGGCGAGGTGATCAGCCTGGATATTGCCACGGTCAAGGACATGAAAGACGATGATTTCGACGGCCTGATGGTTCGGGTAAGGTCTGAAAACGCCCGCATTCTTGAAGCAAAAGCAGAACAGGAACGAAAGGAACAGGACGAAAAGGACAGACTGGAACTACAGCGCCAGCAGCAGGAAGAACAGGAGCGCAAGCTGAAGGAACGCCAGGACGAAATGGACCGGAAGGAAAAAGAGCAAAAAGACCGCGAGGATGCTATGTTGAAGACCCGCACTAACCTGCGCGCGAAGACATTGGAGGCATTGGGCATGAGCTATAACTATAGCAGTTTTGTCTGGCAGTTCGGCACGTTCGATATGGGCCGTATCACGTTGCCAGTCGGCACCGTGGAAGGTTTGGGGGATGATCTGTGGGATAAGGAGTACGCCGATATTGAAAGCAAGGTCAAAAACATGAAGGAAGGCCAGGCCATCAAAGACAAGGAACGCCAGGACGAGGAAGACCGGAAGGAAGAACAGCGCAAAAAGGAGCAAAAGGAGGCCGACGACCTTAAGGCACGCACCCTGCAGCGCGAGACTATGCTAACCGAACGGTTTGGCATGAAGCGGGGTAATGCTGGCTTTTTCAAGGCATACGCATACCCCGAGATTGAAATGCTGACCCTTACGTATGAGCAAGTTAACGGCGCCCCTGATGAAATGTGGATGAAGCTCATCGACGACCGGACTACTGCCCATATTGAGAAGTGCGCGGAAGAAAACACCATCAAAAAGGAAAAAGATGCGCAGGCAGAAAAAGACCGCCAGGGCGCACTTTCCGACGCTGATAGACTTAAGGAGTTCCTGACCAGATTGCAGGCAGCAAACGACACTAATCCGCATATTACCAGCGATAAGGTGCTACCTATTGCCGCAACATTGGCCCGTGGCATCGACGAATTGATCAAATGTGCCATTGCTTCACTGGCAGCAATTAAGTAATTTCATTACCGGCCGGGCCATCTACGGTCCGGCCTTAAACTTACACCATGACACAACAGGAACGAAACCGAGAAATTGCTATGCAGGCAAAGGACCTGCTGATGCAGATGGACCTTTCGGGTGATGCCGCACACGATGCGTTTATCCTGAATTATTGCGCGAGAAGTGAACCCAACCCTGACGGGTCGGAGCTTATCAACTTTACTGGTGCCATCAATGGTTGCCCTTGCACAATTGAACAGCAGCTAATTGACTATTGCACAAGAATACCGGAGTTTAAGCAGGTCGTTATGCAGGTGGCGCACCGGTTTGGCATGGGTATGGTTTTCGGCCTGGTCATCGGTGGCGGAGTGTCGGCACCATCCCTGCACGTTGACGAACAGGGTAACCTTAAAACTGGCGGCGATGAAAATAAGTAAACAGCACAGGCAGGAGATTATCGACGGCCTCCTACCCTTACTTAAGCAACTGACAGAGCCCCGCAACTACACGAAGGAAGTGGAAGGCAGTACCCTGATCAATACCTACAATATCCGCAAGGACCTGAAAGGAAAGCCGATCCACCCAGGAACCAAATACCTGATTGAGGAAACCGAACAGGTAAAAGTGGATCACCTTAAGAAGTTGCGGCAGGTGATTGACAGGGCGACAAATCTGGAAGGTATGAACGAAGACCTTGCCCGCTACCTGGTGAAGTATGGCAAGTCAAAGCAGCTTATAACTGACAGTTTACCAGAGCATTTAAGAACCAAAAATCAATAGTAATGATTTCAATTACCAAAGCGAAAATTGTTAAAGATGCAGGCATGGAAATCCACTTCATTGAGACCGAAAAGGATAACCTTAAGGTGCCAAAGTGGGAGAAATGCCCGGCAATCCCGCATGCAGACCTCACAATCGCATGGGAGGCCCTGGCGATTCATTTGGCCGTTATGACCGGGTATGTTAAGCCGGGTGATGTTAAGAACATTTGGAAGCCTAAGCCCGAACAGGTGGAAGGCTTTAAAATTACATCGTTCAGCCTGGGGGGTGACGAGGAAAAAGAGGGTATTGTGTTATCCGGCCACAGAATCCTGTGGAACAAAAAGGCGGTTATCCTTAACACCCCTTTTTACCGGTTTGAGGAACAGGACGCTACCCGCTACCAATTCATGGACGAACTGGACGAGGCCCTGGAAACCCTGCGCGATGAAATCAACCTGTTTATGAAAGGCACGAAGCGCGGTGCCAGCAAGCCGGGCGAACTTCCATTCGCTGCTGATGTGGTAGTCACTAAAGCAGTTGTTTTAGCACCTGAAGAAAAACCGTTGTTCACGCAAACAGGGGACGGTACGAATGAGATATGGGTGGATGCTGTGGATAAGCCAGAAAAAGGTGGCAAACTCCCTGAAGCTGACCCCGATGCCATGATGCGGGTGGCCGCAATGGGGACACCAGACGAGGACAAGGTGGCAAAGGAAACGAACGAAAACCCTCCCCCAAAGAACAAAGCCAAAGGCGGCACCCGTAAGAAAGTGGCACAGTCTGCTGAGGCACCAGGCGGGGAAATAGTAGTTCCTGAACAAGATTAACAGCAGCCCGCACGGGCACATGACAGCAACGGCAGCGGGTGGAGGTTACACCCCCGTAAACAGTAACCACGCAGAAGGTCGACGGCTGCCGGGTCGGCCAGCGTGATACCATTCAACACTCATCAATGAAGCCTATTGTAATGTTTGACCTGGAAACTACAGGGGTCGAGGTGGACAGCGCCCGTATCGTGCAAATCGCCTGCAGGAAGCTGGACAACCTTTTCCTACCAATGGAACCGGCTAAAAAAATGTTGATCAATCCCGGCATTCCGATACCTGCAGATGCCACGGAGGTCCATAAGATCACCGACGAAATGGTGGCCAACGCGCCAACGTTCAAACAAGTATCAAAAAGCCTATTTACCTACTTTGAGGGCTGCGATCTTGCCGGTTTCAATATCATCAATTACGACAACCCCCTATTGGCTGAAGAATTTGCACGCGTCGGTATTGAATGGCCAGCACCAGGTACCCGTGTTGTCGATGTATTGAAAATATTCTATGCAAAGGAGCCCCGTACACTTTCGGGTGCAGTTAAGCACTACCTGGGCAGAGAACATGAGGAAGCGCACGACGCAGAAGGCGATATTAATGCCACTGACGAGGTGCTGCTGGCCATGATTGCCAAATACGGCGACCTGCAGGTGATGGACATAGAGAAGCTGCACGAGTTCTGCGAGGGTGAGGAAAAGCGGATCGATATTGCCGGAAAGATCGTTCTGAATAAGGACGGGGTGGCGGTGTATGGTTTCGGAAAGGACAAGGGAAAAACCGTACGGGACAACCCAGGGTTTGGCAATTGGATGCTCAAACAGGGATTTACAACAAACACCAAAGAGGTAGTGCGCCGACTACTGGGCTACGGAAACGGCAAAAAATAATGGCAGAATTACCATACTGGCAGCAACGCCAACAACTCAAACTCAAAGGTACCACCCCTGAAAAGGTGAAGCGTGAGCAGAAGGCCGCAAAGGGCCGTTTTTTCGTCGATCAGATTAAGCAGGCACCAAAGTGCTGCGAGGAATGCGGTAAGCCACTGGCGGGCACAATAGCCATAAATCCGGCTGCAATAGTTGCCCACATCATCCCGAAATCACCCACGAATGGTTGCCCCAGTGTAGCTACGCATCCATTAAACCGGTGGTTTGGGTGCGGTGATTGCCACACAGACTACGACAACAGGGGTGCTAAGTTCGTCAAGGCAATGAAAGTTTTCCCAATGCTTAAGGAACGGGTGGCCCTATTCTATGACGAGATCGCACCGGCGGAACGGCGGAAGGTGCCGGCTTATTTTGTACCTGCAGGGGCATGACAAAGGCAGAAAAGGTGGAACACCTGCAGAAAAAGACCCAGGTACTCATCGGCTGGTTTGAGGATGTGCCACCGCCGGCGGTCCCTTTCAAGATTAAGTCCTGGGCTACAGTTATCAACCTGGAACAATACGTCGACACTCAGGTCGCCCGCATGATAGCACACTGGGGCAACCCTTTCAACACACTTTTTGTCAATGCCTACCGGTCAATTGACGATCTAAAAACCTTCATTGAAAATGCAAGACAAAATACAGAAGTTGGTAGCACTACCATCCCAATGCGAGGACTTGCTGACCCTGGGCATGATGGGTCAGCCGGCCCTGTTCTGGTACAGCAGGGAGGAAAGCCTGGCGGAACCAAACAACGCCGACGGAAGCCCTAAATTAGTATGGCAGGTGGGCATGATGCCATTTGCTACCGTCGACGATATTAGCGAAGACATGGTGCCGGCATGGACTAAGCCTGAATTGGACGCGATGATCGGTAACCAATGGCCAAAGCCAGATTTATTTACTGATAAGGAGTTCCAGAACGCCAGGGCCATAGAACGGGAAAGTTACCCGGTCTTTTATCCCGACAATATGCGTATTTACAGGATAGGGGCGGCTGCGTCTGCTGACGTGCTGGCCTTCCTTATTAGAGCAAACAAGATCAACGTACAGGAAGCCCTGGAACGTCACAAAAAAATCTTTTTATAACCATGAACATCATCGACGATATTGTCAAGACAGAAAACGAGATACGCGCCCTATCGTGGCGCCAGCCTTACGCATCAATGATGCTGAACGGTAAACGGTTTGAGACGAGAACCTGGAACACGAACTACAGGGGTTACGTGCTTATTTGCGCCAGCATTACCCCTTACAACCTGCTGGAACTTTCAAAGTTTAGCAGCATGACCCAGTACAACCGTGTACTGGCGGCCCTGGGCATTCAAGGGCTGGCCAAAAAGCAGCACAACCTGCCACTGGCCCATGCAATCGGCGTGGGTCGCCTCATTGACTGCAGGCCCATGATCAAAGAGGATGAGCCGCAGGCGTACGTGGACTATGACCGTTTTTTATTCGTTCATGAATATGACCAGGTGACACCGATAAAGCCATTCCCCTGGAAGGGATCACAGATGTGGCGACAGCTCACCGAGGTGGAAAAGACTTTAATTACTCACATTTTTTAAATCGTTACAGTATGGACATTAAAGAGTATGCAAAGCTGGTGAAGGCCATGCGAGAAGCTCAGACAGAGTATTTTAAGGCCCGCCGGGCGAAGTTAGAAGCAGTCGCAGTTAATTGGTACAGGCAAGCCCGGGACCTGGAAAAGCTGGTCGATGCTGCTACTACTGCGGCATTGGCAGAGTCAGAACAAAAAAGTTTGTTCTAATTTCGGCTAAGAATTTAACGGGTTGGTAAGGGGTTACCAATCAAAAGCCGACGTTTTTACGTTGGCTTTTTTCTTTTTTAGGAAATAAAAAGGTAGTATATTTGAAAAAATAATGAAATAATGAGGAAAACATTTAGCATTTTTGACGGTCTGTTCTTACTGTTTTTGTACTTTAAAATGAGTGGTACAGGGCCAGGCATAACATGGTGGGAAGTGTGGACCCCGTACCTGTTTGAAGTGGTTTACATCATTGGTGCGGGCATTGGCAAAGCGTTCAGTGTTATGGACAGGGTAAAGTATTTCTTTTGGAATATTGCCGTAAAGATCAGGATAAAGCAGGCCGGTAAGCAAGCGCGTCGCGTGATGGCTACCGGTGATGCCCTGAACCATCAACGCAGCAACCCTGGCAAGTTCATTGACCCCGACGATTTACCACGCCAAAACGATTACAATGCCAAAAAAAGGGAAGGGTAAGCAATACCCAGTTAAACCTATGGCCGACGACATTAAGGCCCGTTTTGAGGCTCTTATGAAGCCACAGCCACTACCACCGGGCTTTAATCCCGATTGGCCGATCAATTCAAAGAACGTTAACATGATGTGGCGATGGGACACGCTGGAAGACGTATTTTTTTAAACTTAAAAAGACTTTTATGGCTAATTGCATCATTTGCGGGGGTGAAGCCCCGGAAGGCAGGGCACTGGACGATAAGTGTCTGAACAACTGGCAAACCGTACGCGGGCATATACAGGTACAGCAGACCAAAGCACTGGGCAAAGCGACTGCACAGACGCAACCGGTAATGCAGCGGGAAATGAAACGGCTGGAAAAGACATGGCGCACCCGGCGGATGGAAATAGACAAGATAATCGGCGATTGGGCAAAGCCTCCCATTAACTCCTAAAATTACAAAAATTAGGATATGAAGCAAAACGACATTGTAATCGGGGAAACTTACCTGTTCGTAGGTAGTGACAACCCAGTCCGGGCACACCTTGCCGGGAAACCATTCAAAGTAGTGGATAAGCGGGCGGTTTTTCGCAAGTTCAAGGGACAGGTCACCCGTAAGCGGAACCGTTTTTTTAACGATGATGGCGTGGGCGCGCGCGCGGAGGAACTGGAACCCATTACCGCATCGTCTGGCATAGTCAAATGTGACAAGTGTGGCTATGTGGCACCATTGGGCGAGATTGCGGAGGCAGACAGTAAGTGCCCGGAGTGCGGGGAGCCGGTGAGTGTACCACAACCAGGCCAGCCCCTCACACCTGAACAGTGGCCGTTCATGAACGGAAATACACTTTTTAACCGCCCCGACGTAGAATTTTAGCCATGAAATCATTATCAAGCAAATACCCCAACAGAAAGATAGTGGTTGAATTGCAGGGGAAAAAGTTCGTCGAGGACTTCATGCGCTGCACTACCCACGTACGCCTGCAGACACTTGAAGGCTATGTAATCGCCGTCAAGATGAGTGATGTATGGAGTATTGCCCAAAAAAAGGAATTACACTACTATATTTCCCCTTGTCCACCCTACAGGGATAGGATGATCTTTTTCTAATCACCAATAAAGCAAAGCGTTATGTCAAAAATCGTATTACAACAGTGGAAAGACTATTTAAAGCATGTGAAGCTGGACGAGGCTACTATGCCCGCAGACCAGCAGCGCGAAATGAAACGTTGTTTTTTCGCCGCATGGGCGCAATTACTCATCTACCAGCGGGATGATATGGACGTGACCAACGAAGACGCAGCAGCCAGGGAGTTACAGGAAATGCTGGACGAAACAGAACAGTTTTTCAATGTCGAAGTAATAACCCACGATGCCCTGCAGGCAGCAAAACAACCTGACACGCTGGACGAAAATGGGTTCTTTTTTATTGGGTCAGACTTTACTGTGGCATGGTGCCGGATTTATGGTGCAGTGCCGGTATTTTGCCAGTATGACGGCCAGGGATGGCTGGTAAAGAGACAGGCAAATCAGACAGACGTGTGGGCTGCAGCATCAACCAGGCTGCCCCAAAATCTGGACGCCGGCCTACGGGTTCTAACCGGATTGGTTGACTCGCCACCGGAACACTATAAGAGGAAGGCCGACGCATTAATGGCTGCCCAGGGTACACCTTACGCTGCTGCACTGGGTAAGAACGGGCCGAAGATACAGGCCGGGCTGAAATTTATATCCCGTCACATGCCGGGCGTGATATGCACAGTTATATCTGTATGGGAAAACAAAAACTTACTTGCCGTGGATATGGTGAACGCACACGGCCACCGGTATAGTGAGGACGATTGGAACCTGGCACATTCAATAGCAGGTTTCGAGCGCGGCGAATATATTGTCTATGAGGAACCTAAAAACCCAACGCCATGATTGTAAGGTTCTTCACCAAAGACAACCCGCTGTACATGCACCTACAGGAAATGGGCATCCAACCGGTGCAAATGTTGGTTAATAACGTACCATGCCTGGCTTACTACGAGACCGACGACGGGCTAATATGGGGCACCAGACAACCTATGCCGGAGCCGCCGGCAGACCTTGACCCGGCACTTTTACCCGTCTATGAACACGGTAAGGGAGGCGACCCCGAGTTCGACAAAAGGCTGCTATTTACTCAAATGATGTGGCCAGAAGTGCAGACCCGTTTAATAAGCTCAATCCATCGTATCAACATTGAGTTGGATATTGTTAGGAAGGCAACGGCCGAGTTGACTAAGGCACTGCACAGTTTTCCGATTACAATAAAATGGGATTGGAATTACAAACTGGACCGCAGGGTATTGTGGGCAGTAAAGCGTAACCTGCGCCGGTTTGACAGGCAATACCCTGGCGGCAATAAATCATTTATGTGGTACATACGCCGCAGGGATTTGGCCAGGTTTCAATCACTCATTAAAAAAACATACCCTTATGGATGCGGTGCTGACATCAAAACAGGCGGAGTTCCTACAGGCTGTGGCCAACGGTGATAATATATTCCTGACCGGGAAAGCGGGCACCGGCAAATCGTACATTGTGCGCCGGGCTATAGAGATCATCACCGAACTGGGCGGCAAGGTAGTGGCCGTGGCACCGACCGGCATCGCTGCCAACAATATCGACGGCCAGACCATCCATTCAATGTTTAGGCTGAACCCGTTCGGGGTGCAGTCATTTGAAAAGACCAATTTTCTGAATGCCGGGTCAAAGCAGCTATTGCGTAAGGTGGACACCATCGTGATCGACGAGGTGAGTATGCTACGCCCTGACATACTGGACGGGATGCACTGGACCATGAAAAAGAACGGCATGTCTGGCCTGGATAAAAAGCAAATGATCTTTGTCGGTGACCTTAAGCAGTTGCCGCCGATCCTGGACGATAACGAGCGTTCGGTGCTATATGAGACATACGACGGCGATGCCTTCACCTTTGCCATGATATTCGCAAAACTAAAGGTGCGGGTGATTGAGCTGGACGAGGTACTGCGCCAGTCAAACCAGGAGTTTATAGAAGCCCTGAACATGGTGCGGGACGGCCTGAAATCCCCGTACTTTAAGCAGTTCGTGGCCACGGAAACAAAGGGCATTGTGATTGCCCCACACAAGGCCACAGTGGCTATGTACAACGATCACGGACTAAACCAACAGTCCGGCGACCTGTTCACCTTCGACGCCATCATAACCGGCACAGCCAGGCCGCAGGACTTCAATCTGGAACAGGAAGTCAAGGTAAAAAACGGGTGTAAGATCATGTACCTGGTGAATAGTAAGGAGAACCCGCTGCGCAATGGAACACTGGGCACCTTCGTATCGCACAACGGTTGCCACTTCATACGGGTGAATGACACCAATTTCGCATTGGAACAGGTCACCATCACCAAAAAGCAGTACGTGTACAACAAGGGCAAGGATATGCTGGAACTGGAAGAACTGGGCAGTATTACCCAGTACCCCATAAAGCTGGCGTATGCCCTGTCCATCCACAAATCGCAGGGGCTCACCTTCGACGAGGTAACGGTGGATTTGCGCCGTGCCTGCTTTCAAAGAGGCCAAATGTATGTAGCCCTGTCCCGGGTGAGGACCCCGGAGGGGCTGCGAATAATCACTAAATAACCCGTTTTTCATGAAAAAGCTATATAAGCTGCGTATATGGTGGATGGCAAGGGTAAAAGACTGGCCGTTCTACCGTGTAACCTACCCTGATGGAAGAAAGACAATTGCACTACATCGTGCCGAAGCAATTGGGCTTCGTGATGTATTTGGTGGTAATATGTGGTTGGACTACAAAAGAGGCGACTATATGATCAAATACATCAAAGGCACGCCATGAAAGCATCCTGTTTTAACTGCATCCACTGCAACGTGTGCCGCCTGCAAGGGCCACTATTCGACACTATGCCCACAATGATGGATTTCGATAAACAGGGCGGCGCCGAGTGGCTAACCGCCATTTTTGAACTACTTGCCAGCAGATGCCGGCAATACAAATTATTCAAACATGAAGCAAAAGAGCAAGGGGGCCAAAGCCCTGACGAAAGAAAAACGGGAAACCCGACGCTTTAAAGACCGTCGGCGCCGCCAGCAGGACCGTATGGGGTTGCCCCGGGAACAAAAAAGCCTGAAGTTTCAGCGGTATGGAGTGGAGGCTGGCCTGACACTGGACGACTGGGCCGGTGGCCAGGCCAATGATTTGTGGGTCGAACACACTACAATGCCCGAAAAGGAAGGTTTTTACAACGTTATCACCGAAAGCAATCGCCTGATTATTTCCCCGTGGGAGTTGGGCAGGTGGGGATACAACGATGAACAGGGTGCCCAGGAAAATGGACTTAGGGACTATGTTGTGAGGTATCGACCATCTACCTACCAGCCATTTGCAGCCAACCGAAACGCTGAATTTCCATGCACTGAATGCGATACAGGCGAATTTCAGTTCTATGCCGGCGGCGGCCCTGCAGGTACAGAAACTTACGTATGCAGCGATTGCGGGCACAAAGTCACATTCCCATGATCAGGAACTGCGATTATTGCAGAAGGCCCTACCAGGCAGATAATCGCAATCTTAAAAGAGGGTGGGGCCTATGTTGTTCTAAATCATGCGCAGCCAAACTGCGCGCACAAAAACAAACTACCATGCAAAGACACGCAAACGATTGGGCCGGAGTGATTAAGGCAGCCCTGCCCTACCTAAGACTTTTACAGGCTGATGTATCTATTCCTGAAACCTGTACCCCGGAAATATCAAAGTTGGGTGAGGTTATAGAGGAAGGCCAGGAGGTGCTGGCTAACCATGACGCTATGATGGCAATGGGGCCAGCAAAGCCTCCCACGTTCATAGGGGAACTTGAAAGCCTGGTCAATAGGTACAGCATGGAAAACGCCAGCGACACGCCCGACTTTATCCTGGCCGGCTTCATGCAGGACTGCCTTAACAGCTTCAACTTAGCAGTGAATGGCCGGGAAAAATGGTATGGTCGAGAAATGCCAGAAAACGCCCCTAAATCATGATGGGCAAAAAGGAGCGGGCCCGGAAACAAGCCGACCGCATGACAATCGCCGCCCGCAATTATGCGTGGTCATACAAGCCCTACAACGGAACGCTACCCACACGCACAGACCAGGAAATGGCCGCATACACTAAAGGGGCCACGGAGTGGGCAGAGAAGGGCAACGCCCTGGTAGAGGTCGCCATGCAGCTAATAGAGCAGCTACGACCGATTAAGGACGCCGTGACGGAAGACATTGTTTTCAGGTTGAAACATGCCATTAAGGAGTACGACGCCCCATAATTGCACGCTTTCTCTTAATTTTTGCACGGAAACAGCGTAATTTGTAACACCAGCAGCAGCGTGGCAACTGACTGACTGGTGTTTTTCATTGGCAAAACTGAAAGAAAGATGAAAAGAAAAGGAAAAAACCGGGCTGAAGTCATGGACAAAGCCCCAAATTCCCCCGTGAAACTGAGAAAAGCGAGGTGGTCCAATACGATTGTAACGCTGTACATGCGGGGGTACAGTCAGCAGGAAGTGGCAGACGAGGCTACGAAGATTGAGGGCCATAAGTTCCACCGTACGTATGTCGGCAAGGTAATCGACAAGGCAATCGCCGACTGCATCGCCCAAAAAAGCGCACTGATACAGGACTACATCGCCGTGGAAATTCAAAAGCTGAACCGGCTGGAACGAGAGTACTGGGAAGCCTGGGACCGATCAACAAAGCAGCAGAAAAAAGGCGGTAAGATGGTGAAGACCGAGGCCGGGGAACACGAGTTCCTGAAGGGCGTGGAACGCTGCATTGAAAAGCGCATGAAGTTCCTGGGGCCTGGTGATCCAATGGCGGGCGCAACCGCGACCGCAGCCCTGCAGGTGAATAACTACAACAACGGCGAGAAGACCAGCAGCACCACGATAATACGCCGCACTATCTTCCAGACCAGGGAAACGACTACCCAACAAATCATTGAGGAATGAGTGAAGTACAGTACCAGGACACGGTGGAGGAAATCAGCGAGCCGCAGGAGTTCGTGCTGGCCAGCCGTGCCGCAAAAATCGCTGAGATAGCTGGCCAGGGAGGTGGGAAAACCCGCACGATTGGCATATCATCGGGCATGATGGCGTCGGATTTCCCGCAGGTCCGCGGGTTTATAGGTGCAAATACGAACATGCAGCTTTCGCAGTCCACGCTGGTGGGCGTGTACAAGGCATGGAAAGAAATATGGGGCTATACGATGTACCACCCAAAGAGCAACCCCCGGGGCGCGTTCGTCATCGACCGGATGCCGCCACCTCACTTTAAAAAGCTGCACGACCTGGGTAACCGGTATAACGGCACAATCAGTTTTCACAACGGTGCCCTGATATTCATAGGATCGTTAGAGAACTACATGGCCCACGATGGTAAAGAGTTTGGATATGCTCACCTGGACGAGACCAAAGACACGAAAATGGAGGCCGTCACCGAGGTGATCGAGGGAAGGTTACGGCAGTTTGGCCTGTGGTATGATCGTGCAGGCGTGATATGGTTCGACGATACTATCGACGAGGTAGGGGCTGAGGCCCGGGGCTGGACAGGCTGGAACCCGTTGTACATACACACCTCACCTGCTAAGGGTGGCGTGGAATGGCTAAATGATATGTTCGACCTGCGCAAACACGCAAAGGACATTAAAAAGCGGGTGCTGAGGAAGGAAAAGGACTTTTTCAGGTATGATGATGGCGATAAGGCTGTATGCGTATACAGCAGTCACCACAACCAGCCGAACCTGCCACCGAACTACATAACCAACCGGGAAAAGAACGCGCCCGACTTTGAGAAGGTCCTGCGGGTGGTCTATGGTTACCCGTTCGGCAAGACCGGCGGGGAGTATTACCCCACTTTCCGGCGGGACATACATGTGAAGCCTGTTTCCTTCCTACCAGGCACCGGTGTGTTGACCACATGGGACTTTAACGTCGTTCCCTTCATGACCCTGATATGCGCCCAACTGGAATTTGTCACGCGATACCTGAGTGAGGCCGGGGAAAAGCACTACCAGCCTGAGCCGGGAGACAAGGCCATACAGGTAATGCGAATACGGATATACAGGGAGTACTGCCTGGTAAGCCCTGAGAACACCACAGATGCGTGTTGTGAACACTTTATCGCTGATCATGAGTACGGCATTGACGTGGATTATTACGGCGATGCCAGCGGCCGGAACAGGATACCGGGCCTGGGTAGCCTGACCAACTACGGTATTATTGAGGACAAGCTGTACAGGTTCATTCACAACGACAGTATGAAGGTCAAGGGCACGAATATATCACCGCTGAAGCGCCGGGACCTGCTTAACAAAATACTGGGCGGAAAAATCCCGTACATTGAACTGGAAATTGACGAGGCGTGCGAACAGACAATTGAAGACTTTGAACATGTGAAACTGGGGCCATTAGGTAAGGTAAAAGAGAAGGTTAAGGACGAGGCCACCGGTGCCCACTACGAGAAGCGCGGCCACCCGACCGATGCCGTGGAATACCTGGTCTGTGAGCTTGCCCGCGACTATATAGACTGATTTCCAAACCAAAAAATAGAACTTTTATGTTTACAAGAAAGCAATGGAAGGTGGCCGCAACTGGTGCCACCCTTTACGGCATCCTGCACGCGCCGGATGACCTGGCAACGAACACCGACCCCTGCGCCCTGCTGGTTATGAACCACGGCGTAGGGGCCAACGAGGCATGGCTGGAAGAAAACGGGCCCATTCCCTTTATCAAAGCCGGCAACAAATTCGTGTTTACCGATCCGGAGACAAAAAAGCCTGTGCGGTTTTTCGTGCTGGCCTTGTTAAACGGTGGATGGTCGCCATCGGCGGTCAATTCAGCCTATGCGGTTCGCACCGAGGTGCTGCCGACATATCCGCAGATTGACAAAAATATGATCTATGTGACCGGTCTGTCTGCGGGCGGAGCGACCACAATGGAAGGGCTGACGACCACCGGGGTGATGGACTTGTATGCTGCAGGTGTGCCAATGAGCCCGGCCAGTACGGGCAACCTGGGCAATGCTGCGGCAATGGCGGCCCAAATGATACGCCTGTGGGGGTTCAGTGGCAACATTGACGGCAGCTATACAGCAAACCTGAAAACATTGGACGCTAAGGTCAACCAGGTGGCACCAGGCAATAGCCGCATAACGATCTACGCGGGCGGTCATGGCATGTGGCAGTCGTTTTACAACCCTTCATACAGGGAAAGTATATGGGGGGCGCCGATGAATATATACGAGTTCATGCTGGCGGCTAAAAAGGGCAGCAGATATGCCTTTTCCAAACCCGTGGTGCAAACACTTAAGGCCGTACTGATGCCTGGTGATATTGTTACCAGTGAAACAACAGTACAGTTCGATGCCACCCAAAGCGTCGGGGTAAAGAAGTCCGGCGACACGTACCCGTGGGATGCAGTTTTATGGGGTGTGACACCTCAAAACGGCAATAACTGGAACCTGGTGCAGCCCTATGACACACCGGGCGGGGTCAAGTATGCACAGCGAACGTTTAAGTTTAACAACCCCAAAGACGGGGATTCCTGGGCAATATCCATCACGGTGATGGACGTAAATGGAAAGACTGATACGGCTACCTCAATCGTGACTTACAAGGCCGATAGTAACCAGGTGCCAGTGGTCAATGCTGGTGCTGATGTTACCCTGACCGATGCGCCTGAAAAGGTTATTTTGAAAGCGGCAGCAAGCGACCCCGATGGAAGTATCGCGGGCGTGAAGTGGGCGCAGGTGAGCGGACCCAACACTGCCACTATATCCACGGACGACAACCTGATCGGCGAAATGACCGCATCGGGATTAGTGCCCGGTATCTATGATTTTTCGGTGGAAGTGACCGACAACAAAGGCGCGAAGGCAAAGGACAGCATAAAGGTGACCGTTTTACCATACACTGCACCGGTGCCACAAATCGGCGAAACAGTGCTGTACTACCCTGCAGATGGTGAAGTGGAAGCCCGCAGCCAGACAAATACCGAACCATTGGCGGCCATCATCACCAGGCTATGGTCTGGCGATATGGTAAACCTGTCAGTATTCCCGGATGGTGCAGGCGGAACGGTCAGTAAAACGTCCGTTAAGTCGCGCGCGCAGGCATCAGGGGGCGCGTACTGGAAGCCCTTACAGTAGTATATACTAACATGCCGTATATTTGTGGTCACTTATTTAGGCGGTGAGCAGTTACCACAACTACCAGAGGCCGGCAGCAATGCCGGCTTTTTTGTACATTCACTTAAAATTTTACAGCTATGGCCACAACAGTATCGCCGAAGAACCTGGCGGAAATCAAAAAGGTCTTTGAAAAGACTGATATTTTGGACAACCTGGCAGCGGGAACGCTTACCAGCATCGCAGCAGCACAAAAGTCGCTTTTCCCCTGGTACACGACCACCGTGCGGGATGCGCTGACCGGAGTACCGGAAGGGCTGATTATTTACAACAGCACAACGAAAAAGCTCAATTTCTACAATGGCAGCGCGTGGGCCGCCATTACGAGCGTGTAAGACATTGAAACCAGGATATGCCCCGGCCATGCGTCGGGGCTTTTTTGTTACATTTGATCAAATATTTTTCCACATGCAACTACCTGACGCGCTAATACTCACCCGCCGACTGATCTATACGGGAGAAAAACACGAGGACTACCAGCGAACGGTTGACCTTGCCAACGATTACCGTATTTTCATTACCGGCAAGGACATAGATAAGAAGCTGCGGCCGTTCGTGCAGCGAGAAGATGATGCCCTGTTCCAGCAACGCCTGCGACTGACGAAAAGCATCACCCCGGCGGTCGCGTCAAGTATCCGCACCCCGTTCAGTAAGGTTACCCGTAATGATCGTATCCGTAAGGCCGTGAAGACCACGGCGGGCACGGGCCGGGACGAATTGATTGCGGCCATGCAAAAAGGCTTTTATGGATCGCGCAGGAAGAAAAACAGGGGCCTGGACTATTGGATGAAAACCCGTTTTACTGAACTGCAATTTATCGACCCCAATACCTGGATAGTGGTGGAATGGGATACGCCGGCAGACCTGGCGACCCGTGTGCAGCCCAAACCGTTTGAGGTGCCAGCAGACCAGGCTGTCAACTTTTTGGTGGTCAATGATGAAATAAAGTGGCTTTTGATACAGCAGCCAATACGATACAAGGCTGGCAAGGTAGAGACGACCAGCGGCACCACAAACAGCAACCCCAATAAGGCGGCCGGAGTGATCACGCCAGCGGGTAATGCCAAAAAGGACGGTTTCAGGTGGACGCTGTACGACGAGGACGTAACCGTGGTATTTGAACAGGCCGACCCCGATTTCCTGAAGACATATACACTGCAGCCAGGGGAGACAACGGAGGTTATAAACCAACAGACGTTTATCGTCCGCACATATACCCCGAACCTGAGTTATCCACCGGTTATCCGCATCGGCTACAAACGGGATGATGTGACCAAAGCCCGCACCTTTGTGAACCCGTGGCATGATGCCCTGTGTTTTTTCGAGAAGACACTGAAAACAGTTTCAGAGCTTGACCTCACGATGACCCTGCACACCTTCCCGCAGAAGTTCCAGTACGTGCAAAAGTGCGTAGGGATGAGCCGGGAGCAAAAGTGTAACGGAGGCCGGACGATGGATGGCAAGGAGTGCGGAGCATGTAAGGGCACCGGCTTTAAGGTCCACACGACGGCCCAGGATGCGGTGCTGCTGCCTATGCCTCAAACAAAAGAGGATATGCTGGACCTCAATGGCCTGATGGTGTACAAGACACCGCCCATTGAGCTAATAAAGTTCCAGAACGAGTACACCCAACAACTGGAACGCCAGGCACATCAGGCGGTATTCAATAGCCAGGTGTTCGTAAAGAAAGCCGGAAGCCCGGGAGCTACGGGACAGCCCATACAGACCGCCACAGAGGCCGACTACAACATGGAAAGCGTGTACGATGCCCTGGACCCGTTCACTGAGAAGTACAGCGAGACATGGCGGGAATTTACGATACTGTTCGGCGGTCTGGCTGGCGAAAAGCCCGAAGTGATCGAGGTAACACACGAATTTCTGGACTACAAGCTGAAGACCAGCAGCATGTTGCAGTCTGAACGCAAGGTCGCAGTGGATAGTGGTGCGCCGGCGTTCATCATTGAGGCCATCGACGACGATCTGGCAAACCAGGTTTTTGCCGGCGACGAGCTTGCTATGGTCAAATACAGGGTAAAGCGTAGGTACTACCCGTTCATAGGCAAATCGCCCGAAGAAACGGCGGACGCTGCGGCCAGCGAGTTCGTGCCGAAGGCGTCAAAGGTGCTTTACTACAACTTTGAAGCGATTTTCCGGGAGTTGGAACTGACCGACCCCAAATTTTATTTTATGGTCAGCATACCACAGCAGAAAAAGCTGGTGGACGCGAAAGTGCAGGAGTACATCGATATGTTGACGGCAGAAAAGCCCGTCCTGCAGCTTAATGCACTGGGCAATACCAACCCAGTAGGCGGTGGCGCCGCAGGTGGTAGCGACAACCCAGGCAGCGACACACCGGGCGATGATGACGAGACAGCAAACACCGACAATAATGGCAAAGGAGACACCCCAACAAGCTAAACATAAGGCCATTGAAAGGGCCAAACGGGACCGCAGGATATTCTGCCACGACAGCAGTAAAGCCGATATGCGGATAATCAAAAACGGGATTATAGCCTGGATAAAGGACCCGAACCCCAACAAAAAGACCTGGCACCAGGTGATAATGGACCTTGTATGGGATCGCAACAATGGCGGCCGTGATCTTAAGTACGTTTACTTCAATGAAAAGCTGCAGCGCGTTTTCCTGGACCGTGATTTCGAGGCATGGGCAAAGGAGACGACCACAGCAATACACACAGCACTATGCCAACTGCAGCAGACATATTAAAGCTGGCCGGGAGCCGCACGAAGTTGATTGACGCAATCATTGCAGAAATGGAAACCCAGGTCGGGCGCGCGCAGGGGGCCCTGCTGGAAACCATCATCACCGACTTTGTAGATAAGCTGGACAAGGATGCGGACGGCGTGATCAAAAACACGTTGTCAAACCGCAGGCGCCTGGCAACCTTCGACCGCATATACACGCAGTACGTGGAACAGTCCGGCATAGAGGTGGTTAACACAATCGTAAAGGGCGTCAACCAGGTGATGGACTTCAATGGTCGTTACTTCGGGGTATTCACCAGCAAGGCCGAACTGGGCAAGATACTGGACGAGACGAAAAGCACGATAGGCGACTGGTTAGGGATCACGAAGCGGGGCGGCCTGGTCGAAAATGGGTATCTGAATACCCTGCTACGGGATGAGACCACAAAGTCCACGATCAAAGACAGCGTGTTCAAAAGCATAGTAAACCAGAAGGGCTACCAGGCTACAAAGACCGGCCTAAAGGACTACATACAGGGCGGTGAGGGCCAGACCGGTGCCCTGCAGAAGTATTATCGGAACTTCGTGTACGATACTTTCAATCAGGTAGACCGGACCCAGGCCAAAATATTCGCCGACAAGCTGGACCTGAAATATGCCATCTATGAAGGCGGCATTATAAAGACCACCAGGCCATTTTGCAAGGCCCGCAACGGTAAGGTGTTCACATCGGAAGAAATAGAGAAGTTCGACCCAAAGGAGGCAAAGCCGCCGAACTACAACCCGGCGACGGACCTGGGCGGGTATGGCTGCAGGCACCATCTAAACTACATACCGAAGGCCGTGGCCGTGGCACTTCGACCCGATTTAAAGGAGGCCCAATAATTGCAGCCGTTTTGTATCTTAGCTAAAATACTTTAGACATGTTGACACTAAAAATACTGCACGAGGTCCATTTTGTTGAACCCAATACACCCGGGCCGAGTGACATGTGGCAAAGACTTTTTTCATTTTTAACGTTAAAATTCGATCAAATGGCAAAGACACAGGCCGAACTGGCACAAGAACTACGCGACACAAACACCCAATTGCAAAAAGCAAAGGGAGAAATTTTAGCATCTACGGACCGTCTGGAACAGGCTGTCAGGGATGCAGGAAACGTAACCCCTGAAGTAGAGGCAGCACTGGCGGAACTGAAAAGTAACGTACAGAGCGTGGACGATCTGAACCCCGACGCACAGGAAGGTGGCGACGGTACAGGTGATCAGACCAACGGGTAATCGTGTCGCATGAAAAGATTGTAGGCAAAGCCGGGGCAGTACGTCCCGGCTTTTTTCTTTTATATTTGTCAACGCATGAGGTTCTGCACCGGCTGTGTTTCCGCGTCGGAACCATTTTTGCAATCACACATCAAACAAACCTTTTTACAATGAGCGAACAAAAACAAGTGGCCCCCCAGGACAAGAACCTGGAAGCCGCAGTACTCAATGAGGGTGCCGCCAAAGGTGGCGCAACGGTTGACCAGGCCGCTGTAAAGCAGCAGGCAGCCGCGAAGACAGGAACGGCGCCAGCACCGCAAGCAAAGGCTGCAACGCCGGCAGCTACAGCCACGAAAGCGCCTGCTGCAGTTAAGACACCGGTAACGCCAGCACCACAGGCAGCCGCAAAGACAGACAACGCCGGCGAGGGGAATGTACCTGCAGGGACACAACAGTCGGGGCTGGTAGTCAATGCCGATGATTTCGCGGCCTTCCAAAAATGGCAGGCAGATCAGGCGACACTGAAGGCCAACACTGACATGGCACTACAGCAGGCTGGCAACAACAAAAAGTTTGTACCGGACCCGCCACCAGTGACCGAGGAAGGCAAAGCCCAGGAATTGGACACGGAGGCGCAGGAACAGGCGAAGCTGGAAAAGGAATACGGCCCCGGGTTCGTGACTGCGAAGGGCAGGGACGGCGTGGTCCGTCACTTCACCCGCATGACATGGGACAGATTGGGCGGCAACAAAAACCAGGACGGCCTTAAACCAATTGTGGTAGTTCCGGCCGAAGTGCGCGAACTGCAGACCGCCAAACAGTAACCTATGGGCCATATTATCGTTATCCGCAACCGAACCACAAAGGTTACCAGCCAGGTCGATGCCGATTTATGGCACCAGAACAAAAACACCCCTATGTGGCGGGGTGTTTTTGAATATGTTAAGACCATAAAAGAACCCCCAGAGGTGGCAGAACTGAAAGCACTACAAGCGAAAGCCATCAAAGGGAAGGGGAAACGAGGCGGGGCTAAAAAGAAGGCCGCCGCCAAAAAATAGTTTTCAATTCATCTTTTTAATTACATTTGTTATGAAAATCGACGCTTCAAAAATTCTACGGGCCTTACTTGCAAAGGTTTACAAAATGCAAGACGGGGAGATCGACGAACTCCTAAATTCGTCAGAAGACAATGCCCAGGAGACAGCTACACAAACCATTTTAGACAAAGACACCGCCCGCATTGCCACACTGAAGACGCCCGCTAAGGGGCAAACTTTTCAGGACGGATATGCAAAAGGTAAAAAGGAAAGTCTTACTGAACTGGAAAAAACCATCAAAGAAAAGTTTGAGATTGAAAGCGATGCCACTGGCCTGGACCTGATCGACGTTATCGTCACAGCGAAGGCACCAACAGGAGCAAAGCCGAAGGAAATCACCGAGGACGACATACGTAAAAGCCCGTTCTATCAGCAGACTGTTAAGGACCATAAAAAGGCCCTGACCGAAGCCAATAGCACATGGCAGGCAAAGGTGACCGAACTGGAAACCGGCCAGAAAAAAGCGGAAACGTTCGCGGTTGTAGGCACTAAAGCATGGGAGACCGTCACAGGAATGAACCCTATTTTGCCGAAAAATCCACAGGTTGCTGACAATCTTAAAAAGGCTTACCTGGCGACATTCAAGGACTTTGACTACGAAACGCAGGCCGACGGCAAGACCATCCTGGTTATGAAAGACGGGAAGGTGCATACAGACAGCCACGGCAACAATGTTACCCTGGACGATCTGGCAAAAACGAATGCAGCCGGATACTTCGAGTTTCAGCAAAACAACGGAGGCGGCAGCACAAGTAATGCGGATGCAGGGAAGGGCGCAGCGGCAGGCGGTGCAGCAGCGGTAGTTTATCCTGCAGGCATCACGAAGCCGACTAACCTGGAACAATTGTCAGCAATCGTAAATGACGACAAGATCAAGCTGGAAGACCGGCAAACAGTGATGAATGTGTGGCAGACCGAACAGGCCGCCGGCACAAAATAGGCTCTTACTTACTAACCATTTTTTTACTAACCCATTAATTTTTTTAACATGGCAGCAGGCGATTTCAGTGCATCGGCCCTCTTAGCAATCAAGCTTAAGGCGGAAAGCATGTGGGCAGATAGCCGATTGGCGCAGGACTACAAAGCGAATGCCCAGGCAGCCGTGGCTGTGAAGACAAACAGCACGGCCCGTTTTTCAATGCTGGAAGACCGCGACAAGGAAAACCAGGTCATTGTAAACTTTATCAACCCTTGCGCCGTAGCGGTGCAGGACTGTACCACCGATTGTACCGTAGTAGGTGCCGAGCTTGAAAGCGGCGGCAAGACCTACACGCTGGACATGTGTAAAGAGGTCACCTTTTCCGTAGACGCGGAAAAGACCCGGACCAATACGTACACGGTCGAGGAGGAAGCGGCCAGCGGATTGGCCTTTGCGATCAAAGCCCTGGACGAATGGTGGGCACAGCAGAACCTTGTAAAGTTGAAGGCTTTCGCCGGCATCAACGTGTCACCAGAACCTTATACCTACGCTGCAGGCACTACTACAGTACCCGCTGCCCAGTATAATGTGTCTATGATCGCGGAAATGATGTACGACGCAATGATGAACAAATTGGGTAACGCCTACTACATCGACAACGGTGGTTTGTGGGTGCCCTGGACCAACGCCCAATTGAATGCCGGCAACCTGGACGGCAAGGGCGACGCGGCCCGCATTGCACAGTTGCGCATGTACTTCGACCCGTTTAATTTTGGACCTGCAGGGCTGACAGAGGACACCTTTGCGGTATCTTCCAGCGCCATTGCTTTCGTGACCAAAGTACGGAACAGCGATACGCCGGTGGAAGTGGGCGGCAAGGTTAACCAGACCCGCTACACTGCACCCAGTTCCGTTATCCCGGGCGTGAAGTATGATGTTTACTACGCACTCACCTGTACCAGCGCAGGAGCCCAGGAACACCTGGTACATACCTGGAAAGTGAAGACCAGGGGCGGTATCTTCTTAAACCCTGAAGGTTGTACCGTTACTGTTAGCTCAGTGAACTACAACCCGACCGGTGTGCTGTCCTACAGCAAGGGCGCATAATACCCAGGCTTTCAGTTTTGCCACCGATAAAAGCGGAAACACAACCGGCGCAGCAATGTGCCGGTTTTTTTATTTTACATTTACAAAAACAAAGCACCATGTTACAATGCCTTACCGATAGCGTCGGCGTCACCACTTCAGACTGCGAGTGCATTATTACCGGCCTGACTTCAGAGCAAGTACTGGCCCTCAAAGTATCTAAATCGGGCCTTTACCTGGACAACCTACCAGGCGGGGTACAGCTTAAGGCCCTGAACCATGTGGACGCCTGCAGGAAGATGGCAGAAATGGCCCATACAGCCATCGCCAACGCGGTGAAGGCGACAGAGGACGACCTGATCATCGCCATGAATAACACCTATGAGCAAAGCCGTAATACCTACATCGGCACCATTGGCCGCATGTCCTTTGCGACGACCCTGGGAGTGTCAAAAAGGTGGCAAGGCGTGCGCATACGCCCGCGCGATGAATCAGATGCCGTGATGGAACTTTCCCGCATTATGGTGATCATTAACGAGGCGCAAACCTTCAATGTGCGGCTTTTCAAAGTGCCTTACGACAGCGTGATGGGGCAGGAGGTAGGGGCCTGGGAGGTAACAACCGAGCCCAACGCATACGCATCCATCCCGGTGAACCCCGTGCAAAAACTGTTTTTCCTGGAAAACGGAACCCGATACGAGTACTGGGTAGTCTATGATCGGGACGAGGCCGGCGGTGCCTTCCTGCCAAAGGATACGAAAATCGATTGTTCTACCTGCAGCAGCAACGCGCAGCGGGGCCTGGTGGAATACGTGACCGTGAACGGTGTACAGGTGGATAGCATGAGTGCCCTGAATGTGGTCACTACCGACGAGTACAGCCACGGCCTTATCCTGGACGTGAAACTGACCTGTGACAAGGAAAAGCTGATGTGCAGGGAGTATAACCACAATGATGCCATTGCCCGGGCACTGTCCAATGCGGTATGGTACAAGGCTGGCGAACTATTGATTGAGGACGTGCAAAAGCAGACAGACGTAAGCCGCTATACGACCATGAAGTCGGAGTATCTATGGGGTAAGCGCAACCACTTCAAAAAAGAGTACGAAACACGCATTACCTATGTCGGCGCGGTCATCGACGTAACAGCTTCAAACTGTTATGTTTGCCGCGAGACAGTTAACCAGCCCTTTTTTGCGGGCATATACAGCTAACAATGGCAAGTACTAAGGACCTCAAAGAACGTTTAAAGCAACTCAGCGAAGCCGTTCGCGCAAAGCTGCCAGACATTGCTGTGACCCTGACGCTATCGGCGAAGGCCCTGGCGGAACGCAAGATCAAAGACAAGGGGTTCGGTCGTACGTATTCACAGGTCAAAGTGCCTGCCTGGTTTCTGGACGGTAAGGAGTTGAACGGAACCGGCGCGGCATGGCTACAGACCAAAAAGAAGAAAGACCAAAAAGAGACCCACGTACAGGATGGCGTGACCTTCTACCCTGCAGACTGGGGCACTAACTGGGGCGAGTTCAGGGCAGCCCAGGGCCTACAGGTCGGCCATGTGGACCTGACATATACCGGTATGATGTGGTCCAACATGCAGCCTATTAAGATTGAAGAACGCGGCGACATAGTAGTGGCGGTACTGGGTGCAACAAACAATGAAACCCGGGACAAAATGAACTGGAACCGTGACCGGTATGGCGACTTTATCGGCAAGGCACTGGACGAGGCAGACCGTAAAATACTGACCGATGTGGTTATCGGCGAGGTCGTCAATATACTGGACCAATTCAGGCTATAATTACCCGCATGTCTTCCAGTGGAATTATATTGAACTGATAAACAACTTTTTACATGACCATAAAAGTGGACTAAAATGCAGAGAGAACTTGCGAGGGTGCTGCGCGATAAGCTGGCACCCCTACCATTTGTGGACCTGCTGGCTGGCCTGGTGCAGACTATCCATACCGAGTATGTAAGCGAGGAAGGGACCAAAACGCCCAACCGTTACCCTGTTAGTTTGGACGCTCTGGGTGATTCATGTGTGGGTAAGGAAAGCCCGATGCTACCTGATGGGTCCCGTAAATCACTGATCTATTTTGAAGACTGGGGCACTGCTGTACTACCCAGGCTGCACGGCCAGACCGGTTACAATTCAAACATTCGCCTTGTATGCTGGCTGAACCGGGCCAATCTGGTGGGAGATCACTACAAAATGGTGGCCGGTCGCATGATGGCATCTATCGTTGATACGCTGGCCGGTAAGAACCCGGAAAACGTGGACATGTTCATACGCCTGCAGGTGGAAGTGGTCAGGATACCACCACAGGATGCTGGCCTGTTCGGTCGGTATACTTACAGGGAGGAAGACCGGCAATACCTGCGGCCGCCTTATGAGTTTTTCGGCATTGACTTTTCGTGTAAATACTATGTTCCGGCCCGGTGCTTTAATGGCATCAACTGGAACCTTCAAACCTGTTCATAATTCAATAATTAAACTCAAAGCAATGGTTACTTTTTTTCTGGAAACGATGCTGCTGGCCGTCTGTGCCGGGGTATCCGCAGCCGTATATCGGCAAGTATTAGCCCATGAGCCGGTACTAAATTGGTGGTTTATGATCGGCCAGAAGTATGAAAAGCGATGGTTTTTTCCGGCCATTTGGGGTTGTGTAAAGTGCATCGCCGGCCAGATTGCGCTATGGTCTTACATGTTCCTGGAAGTAATACCGAGCGTGGCACCGGGGGTGTTTGGTACTGCATACCTGCTTTACCCTGCACTACATCACACATCAAACCCGGCGGCCTATTTTTTCGGCATGATCACAGCAATTTGCGGCGCAATCCTGGTGGCAATGGTTTGCGCCCGCATAATCACTAACCTGGAAAAGCAATAAGGTATGGCAGAACTGAAACGCATCGACTTTAACAAAGGGGTATTTGAAGCAAACGGCAAGACATACAGCATCGAGGGGCAAATGAGTATAGAGCGGTATTGTGAGTACCAAATATTGGAAAAGGAACTGAGCTACGCGACCACCTTCAAAGGCATGTATGATAAGCTGGTCAGGCTAAAGGACCTTATGAATAAGCTGCGATTTGTCGACGCCGCAGTGGAACTATCCGATTTGCTGCGGGGAGTGTCGAAGATCGAGGAACGGGGGCCCA